>Ga0214170_1000740_pt1 | contig 10308 bp, 7 predicted proteins | sample TroBogEpilimnion_2_FD_153008 | JGI IMG/M metagenome (GOLD analysis project Ga0214170, IMG submission 153008) | Freshwater microbial communities from Trout Bog Lake, WI - 27JUN2007 epilimnion | ecosystem: Environmental > Aquatic > Freshwater > Lake > Epilimnion/Euphotic zone | place: Trout Bog... | reverse complement strand
GAGTAAATCAGGTTCTTCAGTATCGTTTGTTCTAGTTTCATCTATAATATCCCCATCAACATTGTCACTCATCAATTCAACCAACATATCACCAAGATAAGTTTTGAATTTGGCATCAACCATAAGTTTTTTAGGCTTCACGATTGGTGATTCTAACACATCAAAAGCGAAATGTAAATGGGGCCCATCAACTTCTTCCGTTATTTTTACTTTACCATATTTGAACACCACATCCTTATAACTACCGTTAAGTAGTTTGATGTGGGTTATAGTCTCATCACCCTTAGGATAAATGAAACAGTAATCCACACCTTCTATCATTCTTCTTCCTGCATGATGTTACCAGTAGCAACACCATATTTGCTTGATACAAATTCTTGGAATGTTTGGTCTGCCAAGATTGAAGTCCAGAACTCCGATGTATTCGTATCTTTCTCACGGTATTTCTTTTCTTCAACTTCACCAGTTTCAGAATTTACTTTGCTGTACCAACCATTACTTGGTTTTACCACATGTTTGGATTCGAGAGCGATATCCAATAGGCCGCTCCACTTGCTAATGCCACCGTCAAAAGATACTGAAACAGGGATTTTAGATTTTTCTTTGACATAACGGGACTTTTCTACATTGATAATGAAGTTGTAACCAGTGATTTCGGTTCCCTCTTTTTCTTGCTGGCGACCAAGAATAAAGATGTTATCAGCAGAGTAGTATGAACCTGTACCACCACCAACGATTGCTTTAGGGAACATACCAATTTCCATGTAAGTGTGATTCACTACAATCATTGGAATATCTTTCAAAGACAAGTGTGGTGTCACCATACGGAACAAACTCTTGACTTGTTTTGCTCTTGACATATCTGCCACAGACTTCTCAGATAATGCATCTTCGACTTCTTTCTTGGATGCCAAGTTACCAATAGAATCAATAACAATGATTAGGTGTTCACCACGTTCCAATTCTGTCAGTTGTTTCATTACGTCAAACTTCAACTGTTCGATATCAGTAAGTGGAGTATGAAGCACCCTATCAGTGTCAATACCAAAAGAATCGAAATAGGATTGAGGAGTACCAAACTCAGAATCATAGAAAAGCAGTGCAGCATCTTCGTATTTGTCCATGTAAGATTTGGCCATCAAAAGTGAAAAAGCAGTCTTAAAGTGTTTTGATGGACCTGCCCACATTGTAAGACCTGGTGTTAAACCACCATCCAACTTTCCAGATAAAGCAATATTGATTGCTGGTACTGCCGTTGGAATCATGTCCTTCTGTGTGAAAAACTTTGATTTGGATAGAATAGCAGAATCTTTAATGCTACTATTCTTTTTGATTTTGTCTAATATACTCATAATGTTCCTTAACTAAAAAAATCTTCAAGTGTGCTTCGTTTTTCGGTTGACCAACCAATACAGTCCAGAATCACTTTAATTGGTTCAATGAACGTCTTTTCGAATTGTGTATCATAATCGATATATTTCAAAATGTCAAATTCTTTTGGTAATCTTGATGGATACGATATCACAGTATCTTTGAAAGGATTGGGTTTCTTAAGATAGGAGAACTTAATCTTCTCACCTTCTTGAATCAAAGGATATTTCTTGGTCAATCCCATCTTCTCCAGATTGTGATTGTATATGATTGCACCTTTAACGTGAATTGGTGTACCTAATTTATATAGTGTGACGCCATCAGCATACTTAGAAAGACCATTGATGCCACGAGGAAAAGAAATGTCTTCAGGTGGCAAAGTTTTGAAGTAATCATGGAATTCTTTGATGAACTTGTGCATATCATCTTCTGTACCAGCAATCATAATGTGAATAGATTCTTTCATCTTACTACGAACAGCGGCAGGAGTGGAAGACTTAATCATCTCAAGACCCATGACTTTCAGGTCAGGTTCATTGTAGCGAACGCCTTCATTGTCATACACATTCATGATGTAACGTTTCTTGGCAGTCCAGATACCTTTGTCAGCCAAACACTCACGTTTCATTTGCATCTTTTGTGCATATGCGTTTACATAAGTGGCCAATTCTTGATATGACTTGTCAATAAACGGTTGAATCTTCTGTTCGCAAACACGATCCATGAAATCGATGACTTTAGTCTTTGGAAGTCCAACAGTACCGTCTGCACCATAAACACTATTCACCAGAGGACCTAGTTTCATATAGATTGAATCTGTGTCAGACGCAATCACATAATCCACATCAGAAGTCTTTAGAATCTTGTTCATGTATTCGTTTAGTTTGTTTTCAATCCAACGAATACTCAATTTCCCAGCAGAAGTAACCCCAAGCGCCATACGCAAATCATAAAAACGGAAGTACTGACTGCCCAAAGCGCCATAAGCACTGTTAAGGGACACTTTTTTAGCCAGTTGCAGATTATTAAATCTAGCGATTCGCTTTTCGATATCATACTTCTTAGTAACGTCTTTTTCATTCTCATATTCCTGCTTTGCGGCCAACATCATCTTCTTGAACTTCTTACGGTCTTCATACATTTCAGCCATCATCTTAGGCAAGAAACCTTGGAAGTCTGTACGGAAGAATTGACCATTGGGTGTCATGGTGGCCTTATCACCAATATTTGATAGGTTAATTGACTTAGTAAGCAATTTATCAACGGTTACACCTTGTGATAGAATCTCACGCATCTCATCCGTATAGTCTTCTGGTTCAATCAAGGTTTCAGGACTGATGTTATATTGCATCATCAAGTGAGGATACAAACTGTTCAAGTCAAACGATGCAACCCAATCGTGTAGACCAACCTGAGGATCCTTAACATAAGCACCCTCAAACATACCATCTTTATCTTGTACTTCTCGTGGTGGCACAACGATATCATCTTGCATAAGACGATTGTATGTCAATGCATCCCACATACGAGTTTGTGCAAACACATCTTCATAGTTGCACTTGGTGTCGTATGCAAGAGTTAGAGCCAACTCCAACAATTTCAACTTATCTTCTAGACGGATAATCAACTCAACGTCTTTGATGTTATATTCAATAAACTTTTGAAAGTTCAAACGATACAAAGCATGTAGGTTGTCAAATTCTTCATATGACAGTTTGCTTTCACCAATCTCAGCGTTTGCAATAGCATCCAAACGATAAGACTCCTGAGATTTACCGTCAGGAGCATACCATTTGTATAGTTCAATGTAGTCAAGTGATGCAACACCCATGATATCGTATGCAATCATAGAACGACCATTGATGATGGTGTTTCGTTCACCGATATATTTCCATGGAGACAACAACTTGGCTTCATCTTGGCCAAGAATCTTACGAAAACGATTAATCAAATATGGAATATCAAAAAACTTGGTGTTCCAGCCGGTCAAAACATCTGGTGTATCATTGGCCCAATGTTGAATGAATTTCTTGCAAAGTGTCCACTCATCTCTACATTTGATATAGATTTCTTCGCCTTGAACTTGGTAATCACCACAGCCAAAGACGAGTGTCATACCATTTAAATATTTCAAACAGATTGCAGTGATAGGTTCGTTAGCCAGATATGGATCAGGGAAACCATTCTCAGAACCGACTTCAATATCGATTACGCCGATACGAATGTGATCCTGGTCCCAATCAACCATGTCGGAATGCTGTTCACCAATGAATGCATACTCATATCTGGTGTTTCCATAGACCTTAGGTCCACCAGATACACCATCAAACTTTTTGATGTATTCTCTTGCTTCTTTGATATCATCAAACTTCTTTTGTAGAAGCGGAGTACCGTCTAGAGATTTAAGTTTACCGTTTTTATGTGGAATGTAAAGTGATGGTTGGTAATCGATGCGTTGCTTAACACGTTTACCATCCATAACGCCTCGGTAAAGGATTGCATTACCGAAACATTGTACATTTGTATAGAAGTTAGTCATTAACCTGTAATAATTTGTTTGTTAGGAAGAACGATACCTGAACCAAAAAGTTGGTTATAGTTTGTAATAAAGTCTTCGGCAGGCTCATAATAATACACAATGTGCTTTTTGGCAATAGAAATTGTTGCATCTTTAACTTGGGCCGCATGTAACGGGAATGGTGCAAAGCCAACATTTGGTTGTCCGTTTTGGCCACGGACCACAGCAATACCAACAGGATTTTCTAAAACAAACTCGGTTTCAGTTTCGGAATCAATTGCGGCCAATACATCTTCGCCGGTAATAAGTTTCATTGCATAAATTGTCATGTCAATCCTTTTTGAATAAATAATGGAATAAGCGATTATATATGAATTCTTCTGAACAGTCAATCTGTTTGTGTCATTTTTGCCATTATTCCACAAAAATAAAAAAGGAAATGAGATGAATTTAAAAAAAATCCTTGTGGCTACTGTATTAACAACACTTGGTGTTTTTTCTCTAGCCCAATCCAATCCCGCACTAATTAACCAATCATCCAGTTTAACTGGTGGTGCATATAGTTCAAGTTCTTTGGTTGACACAAATAGCACTAGCAATAGCTTGTCTACTGTCAACACAAACAACAATAGCACATCAACTAGCACCGCTACCAGTGCAAGCACAGTAAATTCTACTAGCACTAGCACAAATAACAACATCAATAGTGGTACAATCACTTATAACAATAACAATAATAATGTTCAAAGTGGTTCTGTAACCAACAATAATATCAATACCAACAACGGCACAATGACGTATAATAACAATAACGCAATGAGCGGTAATGTTACATATACCAACAACAATGTTCAAAGTGGCACTGTAACTAATAACAATAACAACGTTAATACTAATACAAGTACTGCAACTAACACAAATAACAATAATAATATTAGTTCAAGCACCAGCACAAGCAACAACGTTAACACAAACAATAACGTCAACAGCGGTACAATGACTTACAACAATAACAATGTAAGCACCATCAACCAAAATAATACTGGTACAATGACATACAATAACAACAATGTCAATACTACTACCAGCAACAACACAAACAATAACAATAATGTGAACACAAGCACAAGCAGTAATGTTAATACAAATAACAATATTAACAGTGGTACAATGACTTACAATAATAACAATGTTAGTACAAGCACTAGCAACAACACAAATACTAACTTTAATAACAACGTAAGTACCAGTACCAGCAACAATACAAATAATAATAACAATGTGAATACAAGTACAAGTACTAGCAGCAATACCAACGTAAACACAAATAACAACGTGAATACTGGCACAATGACTTACAATAATAACAATGTGAGTGCAAGCACAAGTAATAATAACAATGTTAACCAAAACAATAACACAAACACTAGCACAAGTTCAAACAACAATGTCAATCAAAATATCCAAAGTGGTACATTGACTAACAATAATAATAACTCAAATATTTCTAAGATTGACCAAACAATTCATCAACCACCTCCAACAGCTGTTGCACCTGCAATGATGTCAGTTGGTAGTGACCTTTGCGTTACTGGTGTTAGTGGTGGAACACAAACTCAAGTATTTGGTTTAAGTTTAGGTGGCACAATGCGTGATGGTAATTGCGAACGCTTGAAACTATCTAAAACATTATTTGATATGGGTATGAAAGTGGCCGCAGTAGCTACTATGTGTCAAGACCGCCGTGTATTTGATGCTATGTTACAAGCAGGAACACCTTGCCCATATGAAGGCAAAATTGGTGACCAAGCAAGAGAAGAATGGGAAGCACATCCAGAAAAGGTTCCAACAATTGGTCTAAAGGACTAAAATGAAAAGGTTAGTCCTTTTTGTTTTGTTGATGGTGGCAAGCATAGTCTTTGCCCAAGATGCGGCCACTATAAATGCAACCAGTGGTGCACTTAGTGTAACAAGTTCTGGGAATGTGCTCAACTTGGGTGGTGGTTTGCCATGGAACAATACTGTTACTGGTGCAGCAGGTGGTTATAGTGGCGGTTACACACCTGCTTATAATCCTAGTACAGGTAATATTATTTTTGGATATACCACACAAACTGTTAGTCAAACAGTAGCAATCAACCAAGCATTAGCGAGTGCAGGTACAGGCATTCAACTGTCTGGATATAGTTATTCATGGGGTATCAATAATGAATTATCCAACGGTGGAGGTAATAGAGGTACGCTTTCAGGTAATGTTTCGTTGATTGGAACAAGTGGTAATACGCTTGAAAGTTACAACTATAATTACAGTCAAGTAAACACACAAACCGGAACTTTTCAACAATTTTCTGGCACTCAAATGTTTTCCAATCAATACGATTTGAGCCAAGCTAGTAAAATAATTGTTAGTTTTACGGGTAAAGACCAAAACTTTTGGGCAGGTTATTATGGTCCAAGAGTTCATGTGAACTCATTTGATTTATTGTACTCAGTAAACCCATGTACTGCAAATCCTGCATATAGTCCTAGTTGTTCTGGATTTAGTAGCCTTCTTACAAGTGCTAATTTAGTTCCTAATCCTACTGCGGTTGCTACACCAAATAATCCAGTAAGTAATTCTTTTGCTATTTCAACTGCATTGTCTAATAGTGGTTCCGGTTTATCACTGTATGGTATTAACTATGGATTTACATACAACTTACCCACAACTGCATCAACAGGTCTTGTTAGTGTGGCAATAGAAGGTGGTAGCACAAGAGGTATTGGAGGTACAACATACCAATTAAATGGTCCATCTCAAGGTGCACAGATTGCCAGTTATCAATTGTTAACACCATCAGCAGTTAATACAAATTCATTAGGCAATTTTAACTTTAGCGCAAGTGTACAAGGCACAGGTTCATCTATTTACAATATGAATGCGAGTTTGATTGTTATGCCTGATGCATGTACAACAAATCCATTAAGTAGTACAAGTTGCACTGGTTATGCTGCAGCATATGCTAAACAATCAACTCAAAATGCAATTAATGCGGCAACTGCGGCCGCAACAAATAATACATCAACAACAGTTGCAGCCGCATCAGTTGCACCTGCACCACCTCCAGCGGCTACACCTCCTCCGCCGCCACCTAATTCAGGTTCAAATGTTGTCAATGACACTAATCCAGTTACAACTTCTGCAACAAGTGGTGCACCAATTGGTTCTGTAAGTATTGCAGCCAATGTTGTTTCAGCACCAGCGCCTCCTGCTGCGGCAAGTCCTCCGCCACCAGCATCAAACAACTCACCAAACTCAAATGGTTCTAATGCACAAAATTCACCTGCATCAGGTGGAGGTAATGCTGGTCCAGCACCGGCAGCAGGTCCTGCACCAGCAGGAGGACCAGTAACTGCATCAGCAGGTCCATCGGGTGGTTCAAATAAAGAATCTACATCAGGTACCAGTATAGGTTTATCAGTTGTTGCAAAAAATCAACAACAAAACCAAGCAGTAGCAATGCAAGTTGCTGCAGCTGCAACAGCACAAGCACAACAAGCCGGTACACAAGCACAACAAACTGCACTTAGTGTTGCAGCTTCCGCAACAGCAAACTCGGTAACAGCTGCACAATCAGCAGTGAAAAGTGGACCTAGTTCTCCTTCTGGTTCAAATTCAACAACAAGTAACTCAAACAATTCCAGTAGTCAAGGTTTATCAGCTAACTCAACAGCAATTGCTGCAGCAGGTCCTACTACAACAACATCTAGTCAAAAACAAGACCAGTCTGGTTCATCAAGTTCAACTACACAAACAATAACAACACAAGCATCCACTATTTCTAATCAAGTAATATCATCAACAACAGGTACAACAGTTGCAATGATATCACCATCCCAAACACAAACTGTTACTAATACTGCACCACCCGTCAATAATACACCACAAAATACACAATCTGCTGCAGCAATCCAACAAAATGTTACAAACAATACAGCGGTTCAACAATATACTACAACAAATCAATTGTATAGTTTATTGCCGCCTGCACAACCAACAGTTCAACCATATACAGCACCTACTACAACTTTTGATGTAGCTCTAACAACACCTCCACCTACATACTATCAACCACAGCAAAGTGTGACACAAAACACAAGTACGGTAGCATTATTAACACCCACACAAGTATTGGATAGATTTGGTCCGATAAATCAAGTCTTAAATGATAAAGTTGTTGTACCATCAACCAATACAACAGTAAACACGGGACCAGTAGTTAATAAGAATGCAGAAAACAACGAAGCCGCTGGCGGAGTTGATATTAACAAAATGGCTAAAACGCCAACAGGATACGGAAGTTATTTAACTCTTGCATTAAAAGATGCATCATTTTATGCACCCAAAGAAGTGTATAGAAATCAAAAAACTGTTGATAATGTAAGAGCATTCAGGTCATTGGCTAACGACAACAAACACCGTGAAATGGTGGATTTACAGTACGTAAAATAAGGAGACTAAAATGTCAGAAGAAATTAAAAACGTTAACGCAAAAATTGATGAGGCAGAAGCTGCAGTCAAAAAGTATGCAAGTAAAGACACCGTTATCAGCATCGGTGGTTATGAATTCACTCCAGCCAAACTGATGGTTGCATTTACACTCGCATCTTCATTGCTTGGTGGTTTGTATGGTTGTTTTGAAGTCTACAAAGACTATATTGGTATGAAGAAGAAGATTGCTGAATATACAGCACCAGACTTATCTGGTTTTGATAAACGTTTGGCAGTCATTGAGGAAAATAGCCAAAAGTCTAGTGACTATACACGTGATATCAAAGTTGATTTGAAGAACGATATTCGCCGTAATGAATCAGTTACAGAGCAAGTAGAACGTAGTGTTAAACAAGCTCAACGTGAAACTGAACAAGAAATGCGTCAAGCACGTAAAGATGTGCATGAAGATTTAGAAAAAGCACGTGCTGAAGTCAATGCTATTCGTAAAGAAATGGCAGATGCTCGCAGAGAAATATCCACAGATTTGAATACAACTAAAAAAGAAATCAATAAAGAAGTGGAAACACTAAAGAGAGAAGTTGACGCCAAGATTCAGAAAGCCGTTGACAATCCTTTGGCGAACAAATAAATTAAACTATAGTTGTAGATAGACTAACGGGAACATCAATTTTAACTGTTCCCACAGGATGGCGTTCATGTTTATGTTCGCCATTCTCATCAAAAATTCTGCAATGAGCTTCTGGATAATTTTCAATATATGCTAGTGCATCTTCAAATGATGCAATAAAGTGGTTTTGAGATTCTAAAATATTATTAACCCACTTTTGAATTTTTACCATGTGTGCCATATGTTATCCTTTTTATAATGGAGCGGGATAGCGGAATCGAACCGCTGACTAAAACTTGGAAGGATTTCGTTTTACCATTAAACTAATCCCGCTTATTGGTTGCGTGGGGGTGGATTCGCACCACCGACTTCCGGCTTATGAGGCCGGCACTCTACTCCTGAGTTACCCCGCAATACTATTTATATGGTGCGGCTGGTGGGACTCGAACCCACAAAACTCGGATTTTAAGTCCGATACGTATACCAATTCCATCACAACCGCATAATTAAGTGTATTCTTATATATTGGTGCAACCCACAGGAATCGAACCTGTTTCCATGGTTCTTCAGACCACCGCTATGACCACATCAGCTAGAGTTGCATTGGTGCTCTCACCAGGAAACGAGCCTGGTTCTCATCCTTACCAAGGATGTGTAATACCATTATACTATGAGAGCAGGTGACACACAATTTGTCCTTTTGTACGCCGTGTGTCGAGGCGAATTTGGTACCTGGTGTTGGACTCGAACCAACATCGCTCTCCTTGTAAGGGAGACGTATCACCTCTCTACGCAACCAGGCAAATTTGGGGTGATTAATGGGTATCGATCCCATACTACGACTTTCACAGAGTCGGGTGCTTCCACTACACTATAACCACCATAGAATAGGTGAGGACTTATTATCCTCGTGACGTCCGTACCCGGCTGTTCCTTTCCGGTTCACTGGTAAATTCCAGCTATACTTGGTGCGGCCTTTCGGTCCGTGCCGGACTATTCTAAAGAACTGGAGCGGGATACGAGAATCGAACTCGTGTCCGAACCTTGGCAAGGTCCCGTTCTACCATTTAACTAATCCCGCTTTAATCTTACAATGCTTCTGCCATTTCTTGTTCTGCCAGAATACGTTTCAAACGGTCTGCACAGAATGATGCTGCTGGAGCATCTGGTTTTACCATTGGTGTCATGTTGCAAGTGCCTTTTATATATCCAATTGCCTGTTGGACAACGCAAGAAGAACCATAAATGTCTTCTTTGTTCAAGTCTAAGTGAACTTCAACATGATGGTCTTCCAGAACTTCCTGGAGACTTTGGAAC
>Ga0214170_1000725_pt1 | contig 10434 bp, 5 predicted proteins | sample TroBogEpilimnion_2_FD_153008 | JGI IMG/M metagenome (GOLD analysis project Ga0214170, IMG submission 153008) | Freshwater microbial communities from Trout Bog Lake, WI - 27JUN2007 epilimnion | ecosystem: Environmental > Aquatic > Freshwater > Lake > Epilimnion/Euphotic zone | place: Trout Bog... | reverse complement strand
AAAAACTGCATCGTATCAATATCATTTTGATATCTAATACGACCACCATAATCTGTGCCGTTTGCTTTTGAGAAATCTATCCAACTACCGGCAGAATTTGATGTTGATAAATCTATGAATGCATAAGTGCTGGCATATACACCAAAGTTTAATGATGTTACTGAGGGTGTATTGTTTGCTGTACCTTGCGTGGTCATGTATGCACCAGCGGTACCAAAGACACCTGTTGCACCTGTCGGTCCAGTGGGTCCTGTAGGTCCTGTAGGACCTGTTGGTCCTGTTGGTCCGTATGGTCCAGTAGGACCTGTAACACCTGTAGCACCTTGACCACCAGTGGGTCCTGTAGGACCAGTAGCGCCAGTTGGTCCTGTTGGTCCACCTGGACCTGTAGGACCTGTTGGTCCAGTTACACCTGTAGCGCCTTGTGGTCCAGTACTTCCTGTTGGGCCTGTTGGTCCAGTAGGACCTGTTGGTCCTGTTACGCCTGTTGCACCTTGACCGCCTGTGGGTCCTGTAGGACCAGTGCTGCCTGTTGGTCCAGTTGGTCCTGTGGGTCCAGTACTACCAGTAGGTCCTGTTGCACCAGTTGGACCTGTGGCACCTGTAGGTCCAGTTGCACCTGTTGCGCCAACTAAACCACTATTGGGACCTACCCATGCACCTGATGAATTGATTACTGCTGTTGTGCCAACGGTTAATCCGTTTTTGACAACGAAATTGTTCTGATTTGCCAAGGTTCACTTCCGCTTGTTCTTATTATCTTCTATTTATGAGGATAATATTTGGTTAACCAGTCCAATTCCTTTCTTTCGTCATTTGTTTCGTACCATCCTTGGCCCGTATAAACATTCAATACAGACTGGAAGTATTCTTCATATTTTCTTGCAACAACATCCAGTGAAAAGTTGTTAACCGCAAAGTCTCTACAGGCCTTTGGATCAATTCTATCAATGTTCTTTGCTGCCCATGTAAAGTGTTCAAAGGTTCTGCAACGATAACCAGTCACACCATGTATATTATTTTCAGTAAAACTACCCCAATCTGTTGTGATTGTTGGTGTTCCAGAGAACAAACATTCTGCTTGAACTCCACCAAATGGTTCATTATACAGAGATGCAACAAATGCACCTTTTGCTCTTGACATTAGTCTCTTACGAGTTTCAATATCAGCATAACCAATTTCAGTAACATGACTTGGTGTTTCTGCATAACCCATTTCTTTCAGACTATTTTGTCCAGCAATAATAAGTTTTGCACCAATTGCCTCTGTTGCTTGAACACAGATATTAACACCTTTACCATCATAGACACGACCTAAGAACAAAAAGTAATCATCTTTTTCTGCACTATATTCAAAATCATCCGTATCAAAGTAGTTTGGTATCACCACATCGTACCAGTCTTGCATACAAGTACCAACAGAATTCAGTCCATAGTATGCATGATAGATTGCATATGATTCAAAGATTTTAAATCTAGCCCAATGTCCTCCAGCATAACCAATACCAGGTTCCACCGTAATCAAATCTGGATGTGCATCACAGACTGGTCTTACTCCTGCACCCCAAAATGGTAGAATGAAATCGTTTGATTGTTTTCTTTTACCAACTTCTTCAATTGCATTTTTGTAGAATGTGGTATATGCATGGTCATTGGTGTCAAACTTAAAGAAGTGCTTACGCCAGTCGTGGTCACCATAGGACTTCTTCCAATCGTCTGAACTTAGTACGGTGACATGTTCAGTACAAATTGGATTGGATTCTTCGTGGCCATAGTGGATTACTGTATGGCCACGTTCAGTCATCATCTTACAGAACTTAACAACCTTCTGAGTGTATGCACAAGCATTAAACTCTTTAGATGTTACTGTATGTGGAATTCCAAGAACATGAAATCTCATACCCATTTTGGACCTTCAAACCAAACTGCAAGACTATATCTTGTTCCTTTTGTGACAGGTAATGCTGCATGTGTTACAAAAGATGGAATAAAGATTGCTGTACCTTGTTGTCTAATGGCATTTGCATCTGGATATTGTGTCAAATCATAGACCTCAAATGCACCACCCTCATATTCATTTGGGTCTGTCAATTGAATCAGACAAGTAAGTTTTCTGTGGTATTGGTCGTTGTTGATCCAGAATACATCTTGGTGTTTCTTGTATTCACCTTGATATGATTCATCATACTCTGCCAACTGGATGTATGATAGATTTGTGATGTGGAAATTAAACCATTCACGATTGACCTGAATGCCCATCTTCCAGATACGGTCAAATAACCATTCAAAAGTTGGGTCATTAGAATAAATGAATCTGGTTTTACTTCTACGATAACTTGTGTCTGTGGTTTCAGACATACCAGATACACCTAGTGCAGCATCTTTTGATTCTATTTTCAGACCATCTTCTAAAATCTTAGCACATTCATCTGGTGTAAATGCACCAGACCAATAACTCCATTCGCCTCTCATAATATACCTTTCAAGTATTAAACGCTTATTGCATCTCTTACGATATTTATCACAGTTGAGGTTGCGCTTGCCGGTGTGAACAACAGACTTACAGTACCACCAGAAACAGATGCATCAAAAGAACCTAGTGAAGAACCAGTATAAATTTCACCATATTCAATGATGTATGCAGAAGTTGAGTTTTGCATCAACAACAATTCAATCACATGGTAGTTACCAGCAGAAGTCATTTGTGCAATATACTTAGCAGAACGATATGTGGTTGCAGTAAATGTATCTACAGCAGTTTGAGTTGTTGAAGATGTTGTTGTTTGGTTGGTACTTCTGCTGAATGTAACTGAACCATTTGTTGCATTCATGTTTGCAGCAGAGAATGTGGTTGCACCAGTAAATGAACCAGAAACAGAACTACCAGTAGTTGAAACTGGTGTATAACCCAATGCACCTGTAACGTCTGACGATGACAATGTAACTGCACCGGTTCTTGTGTTGAATGATGTTACTGGTGTTTGGTTACTGATAGAAGTGATACGACCATAAGCATCTGCAACCAATGTTGGATAAGAATATGTACCACCAGTAATACCTGTTGTTGCCAAATCAATTGACGTTGCACCAGTTGATGAACTTACAGTAATACGTGAAGATGAACCAGTTGCAAGTGATGTTACACCAGAGTTGGTGATGGTAACTGTGCTACTTGATATTGATGTGGTGATACCTGTACCACCAGTGAATGTCAATGTACCACCACCAGAGACAGAACCTGAACCAGAATTACCTGCAAGATTGATTGTGGTAGAAACTGATGTGTTTGCTGCTGATGTTGCACGACCATATGCATCAAAAGTGATGACTGGAATTGCAGTAGAACCACCGTATGTACCTGCGGTTACTGTTGTTGTTGCAAGTGCAACGGTTGGTGTTGTACCGCCAGTTGAACTGATTTGACCTGCTGTACCGGAAACTGATGTAACAGCAGTATTTGCTTTAGTAAATGCGGCATTTGCAAAAGATGCTGCCGAGTTGGCAGTAACAAACGCAGCATTAGCAAAAGTTGCAGCACTGTTTGCTGTCACAAATGCAGCGTTTGCAAATGCAGCACCACTTGTTGCTGTTGTTTGTGCAGTATTGGCCACAGTAAATGCACCATTAGCAAACGATTGTGCCGAAGTTGCTGTACTTTGTGCTGTGTTTGCTTGAGTAAACGCACCGTTCGCAAATGAACCAGCACTTGTTGCAGTTGTTTGAGCAGTATTTGCAGCAGTAAATGCAGCGTTAGTCGTTGTGAATGCACCATTAGCAAAAGATGCTGCTGAGTTAGCGGTTACAAATGCACCATTAGCAAAAGAACCTGCTGATGTTGCTGTTGATTGTGCTGTATTAGCTTGTGTGAAAGCACCATTAGCAAATGAACCAGCAGAAGTTGCTGTTGATTGTGCTGTATTTGCTTGTGTGAATGCACCGTTTGCAAAACTTGATGCACTATTAGCAACAACAAAAGAACCGTTTGCAAAAGAACCTGCTGATGTTGCAGTTGCCTGAGCAGTATTTGCTTGAGTAAAGGCACCATTTGCAAAAGATTGAGCACTTGTAATGTTGGTGTTCTGTGTTATGTCTACGCCTTGTGTTATTAAAATCTGAGCATTAGCATAGGCAGAAATGTTATTTGCTTGTGTATAAGCCGCATTAGAGAATGCCTGAGTAGAAGTGATGTTTGCATTCTGTGCCGCATCTACACCAGAAATAATGGTAATTTGTGCGTTGGCATAACTTGAAATGTTATTTGCCTGAGTAAAAGCACCGTTAGCAAAAGATGCGCCAGAGTTTGCCGCAGAGAATGCGATGTTAGCGAACGATTGTGCTGATGTAATGTTGGCATTTTGAGATGCATCTACGCCAGCAATAATACTAATTTGTGCATTTGCATATGCAGAAATATTGTTTGCTTGTAAAAAAGCACCATTAGCAAATGATTGGGCAGAAGTAATATTGGTATTCTGTGTTGCATCTACACCAGCAATAATTGCAATCTGTGCATTTGCATATGAAGATATATTATTTGCTTGTGTATATGCTGCGTTAGCAAAACCTGATGTTGTATTTTGTGCAGTATAAGATGCATTTGCAAATGATTGAGCAGAAGTAATATTTGCATTTTGAGATAACTCAATAGCATTCAATATAGAAATCTGTGTGTTAGCATAAACAGAGATGTTATTTGCCTGAGTGAAAGCACCATTTGCAAAAGTTGATGCTGAATTACTTGTTACAAATGCACCATTAGCAAATGAACCAGCAGAATTGGCTGCAGCAAATGCACCGTTAGCGAATGAACCAGAACTATTAGCTGCAACAAAAGCACCATTTGCGAATGACTGAGCACTTGTAATGTTTGTATTCTGTGTTGCGTCTACACCAGCAATAACTGTAATCTGTGCATTGGCGTAAGCAGAGATATTATTTGCCTGAGTGTATGCAGCATTTGAGTATGCATATGGTGCCGCAGCAGTATTTTGAGTTGATGCATCGGCAAATTTGATTGGTAAATTCTTCATTACCAAACCAACATTGTTCTTAAATCTCGCTACTTCATTTTCTTTGTTGACGCCGTTTGCAGTAAAGATAATGTCGTTTGGTGCACCAGTAGAGATAATCATATTACCACCACCAGTACTTGTATTACCATAAGCAATCAAGTAACCATCGTTTGGTCCAATCATTGTATAACCTGGATATGCGTATGTACTACTACCCATACCCAAGTCTAAGAATGTATCGTTTGGTGTTCCGTTATCTGGCGTAATAAAGATATCAAAAGAAGCATTGTTGCCACTATTGATATTTTGCATATTCAAACCAGCATAACCGTTAAAGTTACTGGTGAATTGCGTTACTGTTTGTGGTTCAACTAGGAAACCTGTTGGAATACCAGCATAAAGTGCATTGAAACCGTTACTTGCATAACCAAAGAACTCACCAGTATTGCCTGTAACAGTATAAGATGTTACGTTGCCTGTGAAGTTGATGTTACCAGTAACAGTCAAACCACCATTAATTGTTACGTTACCTGTAACAGTGCCACCAGATGTTGATAGTTTACTATTGGCAGCAGTAAAAGCACCATTCGCAAAACTTGCCGCTGAGTTGGCCGTAACAAATGCTCCGTTGGCAAATGATGCACCAGAATTGGCAGCGTTGAAAGCTGAATTTGCCTGAATGAATGCACTATTAGTTACACCAAAAACAATATTTGCAGTTGTAAATGCGCCGTTAGCAAATGAACCAGAACTATTAGCTGTATTGAATGCTGCATTCGCAGTTACAAACGCACCATTTGCAAAAGATGCTGCTGAGTTGGCTACAACAAATGCAACATTAGCAAAAGAACCTGCTGATGTTGCTATACTTTGAGCAGTATTAGCTTGTGTGAAAGCACCATTAGCAAAAGAACCTGCTGATGTTGCTGTTGATTGTGCTGTATTAGCTTGTGTGAATGCACCGTTTGCAAAACTTGATGCACTATTAGCAACAACAAAAGAACCGTTTGCAAAGTTAGCAGTTGTGTTTGCTGCATTGTATGAACTTGATGCTAATGAGTATGCACTGTTGGCTTGAACAAATGCACTATTAGCAAATGATGCGGCAGAGTTAGCGACTATGAATGCAGAGTTGGCAAATACACCAGATGAAGTTGCAGTTGTTTGTGCAGTATTCGCTTGGGTAAAAGCACCGTTCGCAAATGAACCAGCACTTGTTGCAGTTGTTTGCGCTGTGTTTGCTTGAGTAAAGGCACCATTAGCAAAGGAACCAGCACTTGTTGCAGTTGACTGAGCAGTATTTGCTTGGGTAAAAGCACCGTTAGCAAATGAACCTGCTGACGTTGCTGTTGATTGAGAAGTATTAGCTTGGGTAAAAGCACTGTTAGCAAACGATGCACCAGAGTTAGCTGCATTAAATGCTGAATTTGCAGTACTGAATGCAATATTGGTTGTTGTAAATGCACCATTTGCAAATGCAGCAGCACTATTGGCTGTTACAAATGAACCATTCGCTTGGTTGAAAGCTGAGTTTGCAATATTTCTGGCAACACCGTCCACAGAACCTGCTGAAGTTGCATTAGCCAAAGCAAATGCTGCATTGGCAAAATTCGCAGCGTTATTTGCTTGTGTGTAAGCAAGTACGATGTTTGCACTTAATGTATTTGCATATGTGAATGCGCCATTTGCAAATGAACCTGCCGAGTTTGCTGTATTGAATACAATATTTGCTTGATTGTATGCATTGTTGGCAGTTGTAAAAGCACCATTAGCAAAAGAACCTGCTGATGTTGCTGTTGATTGTGCTGTATTAGCTTGTGTGAAAGCACCATTTGCGAATGAACTGGAACTATTAGCAACAACAAATGCGCCGTTAGCAAAAGATGCGGCAGAATTGGCTGTTACAAATGCACCGTTTGCAAAAGAACCTGAACTGTTAGCTGCAACAAAAGCACCATTAGCGAATGACTGTGCTGATGTGATATTGGTGTTTTGCGTTAATTCTATACCAACCAATGTATTTGCCAAAGTGAATGCACCATTTGCAAAACTTGATGCACTATTAGCAGAAGTAAATGCACCATTAGCAAAAGATTGTGCTGATGTAATATTTGTATTCTGTGTTAATCCAACACCAACAAGTGTGTTGGCTAAAGTAAATGCACCGTTAGCAAATGAACCAGATGAATTTGCTGTGTTAAAAGATAAGTTTGCTTGATTATATGCATTATTTGCCTGGTTAAATGCATTGTTTGCTTGGATGAAAGCAGGTTGTGCATAGATGCCAGCATTATTTGCTGCTGTAAAGGCTGCGTTTGCTGTATTGAATGCGGTTTGTGCAGTAGTAATTACACGAACACCAGAATCATACAGTGCACCACCATAGATTGAACCATTTGCACCGATACCACCTTGAACGACCAATGCACCAGTTGATGTGCTGGTAGAATTTGTACCTGTCTCAATTACCAAACCTTGGTTTAATTTGAAACGAGCAACTTCAGTTCCGTTTTGACTTTGTACGAATACGATATCACCAACTGCATTAGCACCTGCACCAGAACCATATGTGCCGTAGTAGACGTTACCACCAAAGTTTTGTCCTGCATTACCAATAACAAGGAAATAACCATCATTTGGTTGTACAAATGAGAATGCATTGTATGTGGCATTATTGTATGTGTTGCCGGCAATACCCATGTCAATATAATTGACTGTATCAGAACCGTTACTGGAAGTAACCACGAAGTCACCAGTACCATTTGCACTCAAGTTTTGTTGATTGACCTGAGAATATAAATCGGATGTGCCTGTGAACTGTGTAATCAGATTAGGAAGAATTGTATATGCACCAGTACCAACAGAAAGTCTTTGATTAACGTTGGCTTGTCCTGGAACACTAATGCTTCCCATGAACATCACTGAACTTGTATTTTGTAGTGCAGTATTCGCTACACCATAAGCACCGTTAGCACGACCGAATGCCAAGTTTGCAAATGTACTTGCGGTTGTTGAGTTTGTTAATGCTAGGGAAGCTTGTCCTAGTGCGGAATTTGCCGCAGTAAATGCTGCATTCGCCTGAGCAAAGGCTGCATTTGCGACTGCAAGGCCTGAACCACCACTATTTGCAGCATTAAATGCCGCATTTGCCTGTGCATATGCTAAATTGGCAGTTGCATATGCGGTTGTAACTTGAGATAAACTTGTATTTGATTGGCTGTATGAAATGTTCGCTTGGTTATATGCTGCTGATGCTGTGTTTTGTGCTGCACTGACACCAATATATGCAGCTGTTGCAGTTGTGGTTGCACTATTTGCTTGTGAATAAGCACCTTGCGCCAGACTTAAAGCAGTATTTGCTTCATTGAATACAGTGTAGGTTAATGTTTGTGAGGCAACATAATGACCACCTGGAGTGGAACCATCATGCACGGTTAGTACATTCTTGTCTGTATCAACAGTAACTTCAGCAACAGCTCCGGTGAATACTGCTGTCTGTGCTGAATTGCCTCTTCTTAATTGTAATTGTGTTGACATTATTAAACCTTAGTTAATCCGACTACCTTGTATTTATGAAAGGTAACCTAGGTCATAAAATATAATTGCAGGAACAGAATCAACACCCATGTCATAAAATCTTGTTGCTGGATCAGCATCATAACCTAAATCTCCAGATGGAGATGGTTGTTCTAGTCTGGTTATGATGTTACGCACAAACGTTAAATTGGTTCCTATGTAGTTTGGAGTATAATAAACATAAACTGTACCATTTATTAATGCACCATTGAAGTTGCCTAATGGATAATTGTTGTATGTTACATTGTATGGTGTTATAACAACTCCATTGTCTACGTTAACAACATTGAGTGTTAAGACTTCAAAGTTTTCTGCATTTTCAACTTGTATTTGGTAGAACGCACTTCTATAACTTATAGAAGGAAAACTATCTATCGTATATAATACGTTAGGATTTGTTAAAAACAGTGTATTTGATGTAACTTCTGCTATGTTACTAATACTCAACCCAGCAGAACCTAGAATACCAGTCTGTGGAACATAAGTTAGATATTCATCCGAAACATATAAGTTATTGGCTGCACCAGATGTGTTATAACTAAAACTGATAAAACCGGTGGTGTTTGATGTATTATCGTTGATGATAACAACATTTCCGCCATTTCCAGTTGCATTGTTGGAATATTCAGAAATGCCAACAAAGATTGTGGATGCTTGTACCGATTCTTGGTTTACCGGATTAACTACCGCCGCAGTTACGGTTGAGTTCTGTGAGAAATTAGCATTGAAACGCTGATTTCCACCAACACTTACGCTTATTGGTCTAGACGGTGATACAGTAACGATTGGCATTATGCATCAGTACCATATGATGTTGTTATGTTTGTTACACCTGGAGACACATAAACACGACCTTCCAACACACGGGTTACTGCACCGTATGGGTCAGTAATAATAACATCATACACATATTCACCATATGGAACGGTAGATGATGTGGTTGCAGGTAGAGAAAGTGTCACGATACCATTGGCTGCATCAGTAATGGTGGACGTGAAAGCAATTGCCACGTTTGAAGTGATATAAGACTTTTTGGCTTGACTGTTTATGGTGAAAGCCGTCAGATTATATGGATTACCATATGAATCTGTAAGTGTCAATTGATTGGTAAATGTTGTACCTTGTTCTAGGTACTGGTCTACATAACTTGCGGCCATTTTATTTACCTTTCTTTAGTTCTTCTACTTCAGCTTTCAATTCTTTAATTGCAGCAAATGCAAGTGCAACCAATTTTTCATAATCAACAGCAAGAGAACCGTCTTTTCTTGTTCTCACAGCAACTGGGAATACTGCTTCAACATCTTGAGCAATAACACCAAAGTCTGATTTTGGTCTAAAGTATTCGTGTTCGCCGCCTTGTTGTTCTAGGTATTCGTCACTCCAATCGAACAATTTACCGCCGATTGCATTCACAGTTTCTAGAGGATTAGGAATTTCTCTAATGTTCTCTTTGAATTTCTTATCAGAAGAATAATATGCAGTGATGTTACTTTCAGCAGTAATTGCACCACTTGGATAAGTTGCGCCATATGAATTACCAACATACAACGACAAGTGTTGTACGTTACTGTTTGTATTCAAAGTTTGGTTTGCACCAGGACCAGATGCACCAGTAGCACCAGTTGGTCCTGGAACTGTACTTACTGGACCAGTAGCACCAGTTGGTCCTGGAACTGTACTTACTGGACCAGTAGCACCAGTTGGTCCTGGAACTGTACTTACTGGTCCAGTAGCACCTTGTGGTCCAGTAGCACCAGTAGGACCAGGATTACCTTGATTACCTTGAAGACCTGTAGCACCAGTAGGACCAGGATTACCTTGATTACCTTGAAGACCTGTAGCACCA
>Ga0214170_1000716_pt1 | contig 10562 bp, 9 predicted proteins | sample TroBogEpilimnion_2_FD_153008 | JGI IMG/M metagenome (GOLD analysis project Ga0214170, IMG submission 153008) | Freshwater microbial communities from Trout Bog Lake, WI - 27JUN2007 epilimnion | ecosystem: Environmental > Aquatic > Freshwater > Lake > Epilimnion/Euphotic zone | place: Trout Bog... | reverse complement strand
ACCTGCAACAGCCAAGTATGTAATTGTGTATGTATTGGTTACAGGGCCAACAGAATTAGAATTTGCCGCTACTGATCCAGCAGGATTTGTAGCGGTTACGGCGCAATAGACATTATATGTAAGGTCTGATGATTGCAATACATAAGTGCTTGAGGTTGCGCCTGAAATCGGACTTGAATTTGAATACCATTGGTATGTATAACCAGTTGGAGAGTTTGTCCAAGTTCCGTTTGTTGTTGTTAATGTAGCTCCTACTGTTGTAGAACCTGAAACGACAGGAGCAACGCTATTAACTGGTGCTGGAGTACCAGTAAAAAATTGCCATCCACCATTTACATAAGCCTCAAAATAACCAGTTGAGGAGTTATAACGAATTAATCCGTTTGCACCAGTTGGTCTTTGAGCAGTTGTTCCTACTGGAATATTAATTGCTCCAGTATCTCCACTCATGTTTAAAACACCAGTAGAAGGATTGTATTGAAGCTTTGTAGAGCTTGTATTAATAGAGCTAATTGTGCCGCTAGTTGCGCTAGTAAATGTTAAATAGCGAGTTGCATTAGTGCTAGTGTCATCAGTTACAGTTAAGCCAGCAGAAATGGTAGTCCAAGTAGGAGTTGCGCTTGAACCAGCAGAAGTCAATACTTGACCGCTTGTACCAAAGTTTGTAGTGCCAGTAATATTAGTATTTAAGCCAATTGCTCCGCTAGAATTAATTACATGAGCAGATTGGCCTGTACTTCCCCATGCCAAATATAAATTTTGGCCATTGCCTGAGCCTACTGATACAGGGCCATCATGACCGCTAAAGTAAATTCCATTATTTAAAGAAAAGAAATCGGCAGGAGTGCCTGAGCTAAATGTAGATGAATTCATGCCGAATTCACCATAATAAGTAGAATCAGTACCTAAATCATTGCTTGCTACATAATTTGTAGATGCTCCAGCAGAAGTTGATTTATTTTGTATTACAAGCTGATTGTATGAGCTTGCAGTTGTAGAGCCAAAAGAAGCAATAGTATTTGATGCGTTGAAGCTTAAAACTGGAGTAGTGCTTGTAACTGCATTACCTGACAAAGTAGTGAAATCACCGCTTGACCTAGTAGTTGCGCCTATAGATACACCATTTAATGCGCTTACAGTAGTGCCTAAAGCGGCGGCTGTAGAGCCAAAAGTAATAGAGCTATTTGTAAGTGCGCTATTAGCAATATTAGATAATGTACCGCCTAAAGTAAGGCTTCCGCTAGTAGTTATAGTACCAGTTAAAGTTAATCCATTTACAGTACCAGTACCGCTTACTGAAGTTACAGTTCCAGTAGTAGGAGTTGCCCAAGATGGAATTCCTGAAGCCAATGTAAGAACTTGACCATTAGTTCCAGCAGCCAAAAATGTAGTTGCATTAGCCCCAGTTTGATAAGGCAATGAACCAGCCGCACCGCCAGCCAATCCTCCAGCATAGCCTGTAGTATTTTGATTAAATGTAGGCCAAGTAAATGTACCAGTAGAGAAATTACCGCTTGCAGGAGTGCCTAAAGCTGGCGCAATAAGCGTTGGGCTGTTAGCAAATACCAATGCTCCAGTACCAGTTTCATCGCTTACAGTAGCCGCTAAATTGGCTGATGTAGGAGTTTGTAGGAATGTAAGCATTCCAGTAGCCAAACCAGTTACATTTCCAATTGCAGGAGTAATGGTGGTATTGGTAACGGAAGTAATCTGACCTTGAGCATTTACCGCAAATACAGGAGTTGCTGTTCCTGATCCATAAGTTGTAGCGGCAACACCAGTATTTGTAATGCTAAATTGATAACCAGTTAAAGTAAGACCAGTACCAGCAGAATAATTTGCGGCTGTGGAGAAATTGCTCCAAGTCATCGCTGTAGTACCTAATGTACCGCCTGGTTGAGCCGTACAATACCACGCAGATCCAGCTTGACCGCCATATTCAACAAATACTAATGCGCTTACATATTGCGCCCATGTAGTAGAACCAGGAGCATAAGTCCAAGCACCAGCATTTACTGTGTAAATACCATTTTGCGAAGAAGTCGATTGGTTTTTAACCAAAACTGTATTGCCAGCTACAAGGCTTACTGTATCTACAGTTTGCAATCCTGAAAGAGTAATATTTGTAGTAGTAGCCGCCGTTACAGGAGCTTTCCAACTAATTCCAACAGCTACAGAATCTACATACAATTTATTAGCAATATCTGTAGAGCCAGTAGGAGTGGCCGCTACTTGACCGCTGGTAAAGCTACCAGTAGAAGGAGTGGTTGAACCAATTGGACTGCTATCAATAGTACTATTTGTAATAGTCAAGCCTGACTGAACAGGATTAATTGTTGCTGTAAATGCTTTACCTTGACCAATAAAAGTCTGAAAGTTTCCATTTACATCAAAATAAGCCTGTACAGGCAGTAAATTCTGAACTGTAGAATTAGCTGGATTAGCCATATTTAAACCTTAATAAGCAAAGCAATTTACTAAAATTACATCCCCAGCAGACATATTAGCGGCAGCACCAGTTGTTACTGAATAACTTGTAAACGTAACCGATGTAGCTGAACTTGCAGTTAATTGCAAAAATAAACTATTACCATTAGTTACATCAGCGGCAAATGCAAGCCAGCCATTAGTCGCAATAGGCAAAGTAATGCTTCCATTAGCCGCACCACCAGTACCCACTACAATTTTGAAACACATTGTATTAGAAGCGGTAATTGTTGGGCTTGTTCCAAAACCTGATGCAATAGTAGGCAAAGTTGTAGCTGATGCTAATAAATTGCCGCCCATTTGAAAAGTAGATGGATTTATTACATCACCAGTTAAAGGAGGGGAAAAGAAAGCACCACCAGGACCAACTAAACCAAGACAAACCCCTGCTGAATTAAATTGAGCTTGAACAGGCACATTTTGGACTGTTACTGTACTTGCTACTTGATTTGAACTCATTATAGTTTTCCTTCACCAGGAGTAATTTCTAAGCTTGTTGCTGTGCCTGAAATAAACCACGCATTAGGAGGAATTCCACTAAATACTTGAACTGTATTTGCAGGAATAGACATTACATAAGGAGTGCCAGTTGCAGTTGGAGTAGTTACTGTAGGAGTAACAGTTGCATCACCAGGCTCTTGTGGAGCCCAAGCAAAGCGAACAATTCCACTTGTTATATTGTAAATTCTATAAGAAGTAGGATAAAAATTGCTTGTTGCTTTAACTTGAACCGCAGAAGTGCTTACCAAGTAAGTTGGCCCAAAAGGGCTAAAAGCTGAATCGTAAGCCATTATTTAACTCCTTAAACTACATTGCTAGGAATAGGAGAATCTTCACAAGTTGAAATTTTAAGTAACAAAGTTCCAGCAGTTTGAGTGGCAGAAGAACCAGTACTGTTAATTAATCTAACAACAACTTGATTTGCTGTATTTGTATAAGCATTGCCAATAGAAATACCTGTTACTAAAGCACCATCAAAAGCGGCTTGAACAAAATCATTAGGCTGAACACCAGCAACAGTTAAAGTTACATCTGAACTTGTGCCTGAAATAGTAGTGGATGGAAGTGTTACTTGAACAATCGATTGAGCAATAATATTGCCACGACAAACAGTAGTCTTAGACATATTTTTTCCTTTGTGTAAGGTTAAATCATTATAAGTTAGTTAAGAAAAAAAGCCATACTTTTTGGGCATGGCTTTTTCCTTTTAGTACCCAAGTCCTTAGAAGAAACCTGGACTTAAATCATATCCATAAATATACACATCAACAGTCGCAGTAGCGAATGCTGTAGAGATATTTACATATACAGTTTGTGCTGTTTGCGCTGTATTAGGATTTGAAGCTGCTGAGATAGTTACATAAGATGGAGTTGTTTGACCAGTCAATGCTGCTGCTGTCAAAATACTTGTTGTACCACCTTTAGCTGGAGCTGTATAAACACCCAAATTTACAGAAGCTACAGATTGTGTTGCTCCAGCGTTGTTAGCGTTAGCTACAACTACTGAAACAGGAACATAAAGTGCGCTGTTGTTAATTTGAACTGCAAAGTCAGCCGCTGCTGCTGTAGAAACGCCTTTCAACACACCTAGAACACGCAAAGCTTGTTGGCTATTAAGGTTCGATGGGTGGGTTGAGTTTTGTACTGCTGGTCCTGGATTCGCCATGATTAGATTCCTTTAAATTAATTTAAAAGGAAGGGCCGAAGCCCCTCCGTTATTAGGCCGCAACTCGGCAAGCAAGTTCTTGGTACAAAGGAGCCCAGCCGTACAACACATCAACACGAGTAGGAATACTGTCATTGTTGATGGTATATTGCCTCACGACTCGCATTGAAAGACCAATTTCCTTGTCGCTTGCACGACCAGCAAAATGAACGCCTTCAGGCAACTCAAGGTCAGCCATAGCCAATGTAAACGCATTGCGGTGCATCACGATGTTCTGTGGAGAAACAATACCATTACCGCTTGCATTGTATTGGCTTGCAAAGAATGTTACAGCCGCAGTTGCAGAAGTTGTAGGAATTGATACGTTTTGGAATTGACCACCGCTAATAACAGCAGGAGATACAGTTACAGAAACGCTTGAACCTGAAGCTACTGATACAGCAGACTTAACTACAAATGAACGCAGTTTGTTTGTGCCGTAAGCTTGGCGGTTTTGTGGGTTTACTGCATACACACCAGCGATAGTAAATGTATCACCAGCGTTCAAGTTGATAGTACCAGTATTGGCTGCTGTCAAAGTGATTGTGGAGCTAGAAGCCCAACCTGATGTCAAGAAACCAGTTGCAGTTGTAGTAGCAACAGAAGCTGTAACAGTAGAGCTAGAGAAGTTACCAAAAGTTTGTGAAACGATGTTTTGGTCAAGTTTCCAGTTCATGCCGCCGCTGTCGCGACCCATAAGGCCTTTTTCGTACTGCATACCAATCTTGTCGTTAGGAACAAACAAGCCCTTCAAGCTATCAACGATAGTTGCTGAAGTGAATGGCTCAACGATGCAAGAACGGCGGCCATCGCGAGGTGCGCCTTCAGAGTCAAGGAATGCTTGAGCATTGAGGTAAGTTAGCAAACCTGTAGGAGGAGTACCAGCAGTACCAACGATGTTAGCTGTGTTCAAAGCTGCTGTAGTTGTACCATCAAAGTCAATTTTGTTGGCAATAGCTGCAACTGCTGGCTTCAAAATACGATCAGAGAACATATCTAAAGACAAAGCCAAATCTTGCGTTGTAAATTGGGTATCAACGTGATATTGTGTGGACAAAGTTACAGGTACTGAAGTTTCGTTCAAGTCCTCTACGTTTAACGCAGGGCCTGTAGTACCAATAAAACGACCTGGTCTACGTACGTTTACAGTTGCGCCAATTTTTGCACCAACAACAGCGAATTGATCGTCATAATTGCGGTCTACTTCGGATGAAAATGTTAATTCGTTTTCGAGGACCATTAGGGCCTCATTAGTAATTTTGCTAATCGTCAATAAAGTATTTGACATTTTAAATCTCCAAAAAAATTAGGTTTATCAGCGTATTTTGTTCGCTAATCGAGCAGATTTCCATTGAGCATACGAGCCATAGAATTCACCATTGGTGTCTACAAGAACATCTGCTCCAGCGGATTTGCCACCTTTTAACGGACTAATAGGTGCTGGTGCTTTACTTTGTGCAACAGTTTTAGCTTTCTTTTCAGGCTTTTCTTGTTCGCCTTCATATCGAGCTTCCAAACGACCAATCTCTTTAAGAGCTTTGATAGCTGGCATTGATGCAATAGATTGAGCATAATCATCATCGGATGCAAGATGGTAAAGAATTTGAGGACCAACATCTGATTCTAAAATGGCATCACGAATGGCATCAGATACTACTACTGTGCTTTTCGATACAACCTTATTAAAGTCAGGTATAGCTTCCTTAGCTTTACTTACTTTTTTATTCCAACTTTCTGTTACTTTATTGCGTTCTTCTTCAGCTTTACGCTGTTGATCCGCAATATCTCTATCTTTCAATGCTTTTTCAGCCGACCATTCTGCTAATGCTTCTGCATATTCAAAAGCATCATTAAATTGGTCTGCTTTAGGCTTATCATCGGCATTAGCTGTTTGGGCTATTGTCTGAGGATTTGCCTTTGCTTCAACTTCTCTTAAACGCTGTTCTAGAGCATTCGCACGTTCTTCAGCTTCCTGAGCACGTTTGGTTACTTTAGAAAAACGCTTTTCTAACTTGTCTTTTGACTTTTCTGTTGCTTTAGCTTCTTCCTCTGCCTTCGGTTCACTCTGGATTTCCTGTTCTGGCTCTGTATTTTCTACAGCCTCAGTCGGAACATCTTCAGCTAAACCTAATCTTTCTGCATAAAAATCTGCCGCATTACTACTGGTTACTACGCTTTGTGCTTCTCTTGCTTCTGTATCGGCCATGATTTCTCAAGCTCCTGATTTAAGTTAAAAATACTACTAAATTTAATTTGTGTCTATTTTATTCTTTAGACGCTTTATTTGCTTTTTTAGCTTCCTTCATCAAAGCTTTTTGTTCTTTGATTTGCGTTTTATCCATATCTACGTAAGGATTTTTAGGCCCTTCAGGTTCATATTTTTTACCTGCTCTACGAGCCATTTCCTTCATTTTCCATTCTGCTATGTTTGCTGATGTAACTGTTGGCATATTTTTCTCTCCGATTAAAAATTATTTCTTTTTGATAAATTATCTTTGCCTAATAATACTTGCAAGTTATTTAATACATGAAGCCCTGATACATTTTTACCTTGTAAGGGAATAATATGGTCTACATGATGCCATTCACCAGTCATCATTCCTAAAAAGTCTGCCGCATCATACAATTCTTTAATTTTTATTGGGTCATTGCCCCAATTCATTGTTCTTTGCATTTTTGCAGCTCTGCGCTTGGCAGAATGGAAAGCATCAATACTTTTATTGTCTTTTTTCCATTGATTTCTTAATAATTTGGTTCTTTCAGGATTTAGCAATCTCCATCTTTTTGTTGCTTCTAAAGAATTGGTTTTATATTTTTTTTGAACCCAATTTTCACCATAAAAACCATTTTTTTTAAGCTTTCTATTTACTTTATAACTTTGAAAAAAGAATCCATCTTCCCTAATATCTCCATATTGGAATGGTTTATTGGTTAATGGATTTAATCTTTTCATGGCTATATTTTACTTGTTAAATACCACGTTCTATTGCTTCATCCAATGCTGCTCTTTCACTACGAACATCTAATTGAGCCATAACTAAAGCTAATTGAGCCTTCATTTGTTCAATTTCTTTTTGAGTTTCAGTCTTAATAATAGTGTCATGAGCCTGAGTTTCAGTACGCATTTGCACATCTTCCCTGCGAACTTGTATATCCATTGATTTACGCTGAGTTTCAGCCTCTTGCTTCTGTTGCTCAATGGTTGCATGGTATTTCATATCCATCTGCATAGCCTGAATTTGCTGTTGCAACTGCTGAATAGTATCTTGGCCCTGTTTAATCATCATCTGAGCTTGAGGCGGAATATCGGATTTATCGTCAATTTGAGCCAAAGGATTAGCGGCGGCCAAGCGGTCAGCAATAATTTCTGCGCCAGGAAAATCCATATTTCTAAAAACCAAATCACCAGCTTGTTTCATCAAATCAGGGTCTACACCCATCATTTGAACCATAGATTCGACTGCTTCCTGACGCTTAGAGTTGTAGCCAGGACCTGTTTCCATGACTACGTCATATTCGCCTACAGTTACGTCATTGAGAATCTTTTCAACGCCATTTTCGTCTTGTACTCTTTGGTTTAGATTGACTACTTCACCTTTGCCATCATCACCAATAATGCGTAAAGCACGTTCTTTATCGTAAACATGGGGAATAAGGTCAAGAATAATACGGCCAGTTTGCTTGATAGAACGAGTTAAATTGTCGTAATAGTGGAAATTGGTCATATCCACTTGAGATTGTTGGCCCTGAATTGCTTTGCCTGACATATTGCCTACAGGAAGCTGGCTTGGATCATAAATACCAACAACAGCCATTAAATCGGCATTTAAGCCTTCTAAAGCTGTAGTAATTCCAGTTGGAGGAGGTTCAGGGTTTAATCTTTGTGGCGGATTAGCAGTTCTGCCTTCGCTGTCTGTCTGCTTATAACGCAATACAGGCGTAGATTTAATATTGGCTTGGTTCCATTCATCTTCGTGGCCCTCATCCTGGCCTTCAGCCAATAACCATTTAGCTTTAGGGGCAAGGGCAACAGACTCGGTAAGCGCAGTAGACCAAAAGTTATACATACGCTGCGGATCTTTAGCCATGCGAGTAAGGCCAAATTTTTTCTTTTTGCTGTCTACAATAAGTTGCTGACCATAAACAGGCACAACAGGAATGTATTTACCAGCCCAGTCACGCTTTTCTAGAATTTGCATACCAGTTAGCTTGCACCATTTAATCTGTTTTTTAACAGTAACTCGGCGGCTAACTTCATATACGCCAGCAGCTAGCAACATATCTTGGCTTGGCATTTCATCTTCATAAACAGTCGTGCCATCGCTTAAAAGCACGATTTTGGTATGGGTATATTCGGTATAAAAGTATTCGGCAATACGAATATCTTCTTTAGTAATCCATTCTGACTGAGAATCACCTGTGCCTCTAGGTGTAAACCCTGCATCTGTTTCAGCATCAGGGTACATTTTCTTAAATGCTTCCTTGCTGACAACTTCAGTAATCAAGCACTTTTCTGCATCTGAACCATCAGGCTCATTGCTATTAGGATCGAAATAGACCATAAATGGATTTTCAATACGCTTGATATATATTTCCTGGTCGAATGAGTCAGGCCTGACATAGTCAGTAATAAGCCTCCAGTAGCCCCAACCCATACGAACAGCAAAATCAAAAGCATTGTCATAAGCGGCATCAGCATCGCTTTGTTCCTCAATATGTCTACAAATACCAGTAATGATTTGGGCTACTTTTTCATCTGAATTGGTATTCATGCCATGCGCTTTAATGCGAGGCCTTTGTTGGCGTTGGCTATTGGCAATCTGGCGGCAATACGCATCAATCTTGTTGATGGTCAGGAAAGGTCTAGATTCAAGCTGTCGGCTGTTTTGGATCTCGACAGGCCATTGATCTCCACCAGCAAATTTAAGGTCATCTAGGGCCTCTACACGATTGTTAGAGTCATTGTCTGAACAAAAGCGCAAGAAGTTCTTAGCATCATCAATAATGCTTTCTTCATCGTTGTCTGCGTATTCTGAATCGTAGATACCCATAGGTAGTCCTTATATCATATTTAGCAGTAGTTTAAGACATCCAGCTACTGACTTGGTAATTTATTTTCTTAGGTCTTGGCTTTTTAGGCTCATTAATCATTAATCCTATGTAACGCCATGCGTCTGCACCATGACTAAAATTGTCGTGTAATGGCTTTTGACTAAATCTGCCTGTTTCAGGATCTACATCATACCGATAATGTCTAAGACATTGTAGACCTTCATAGCAGTTTTCTCTATCAAAGTAGCATTTGCTAAATATTGTTCTAGCGGCATTGATTGAGTCGGCTATAGGCACTCGGTCTATGATCCTGACGTTATACCCAGCAGCCCTGACAATATCTTCTAGGCTTCTGCCATTGGCTGACAATGTTTTGTTCTGAGCATCATGAGGCAAATATAAGGTATCGTAGACATACCCAAAGGTCTGCATCTTAGCCAGGATCTCACTCATGGTTGTTTGAGTGCATTCAAAGTAACGCAATACCCTAGTTTCCATACCTACAAACTGGATAATCCAACAGGCTGTGGCATCGGCCCAACCGATATCAAAAATAGCCAGCACAGGCTTGGTTGCATCGTACGGAACCCTAGTAATCCTGCCCTCAAACTCAGCTTGCTGCATTTCTTTAGCAAAAATAGCACCATCAACTGTCTGGCGGCACATACCTTCCCAGACTGTGTTGTAGGCCTCTCTATCTCTAACAAATAAAGAGTCTTTTTCTAATCTAAGTGTTTCAGGAAACCACGGATTATCTGACCAGTTAATCTTTTGGACTATGGCCCCTTCAGGAGGATTGGCTACAAATCGCTGGTAGGTTTCATCTGTTTCAAGCTCAGGATTGAAAGAAATCCATATTTCTGAACTTTCTTTACGAATTGTAGGTATCAGAGTATTCCAGGACATTCGACTAGTGGTCTGCGCTTCCTCTACCCAGCATATGTCTACACCCTCATAGGACTTGATATTGGCTACGTTGTTCTTTAAGCCTACAAAGCTGAACTCTGAGCCATTTTTACCTCTAATAGAAGTTTGGGTTACTTCATAAAACTCAGTAAGCCCTAAATCAATGATTTGGTCTGAAAGGAGCTTATGGACCGAATCTCTAATTGAGGTTTGGAACTCACGTGCACATAGGATACGTAATGGCTTTTGAGAGGCTTTGATGAGCAATGCCCTAGAAATTCCCCAAGATTTTGCGCCACCACGCCCACCTAGTAATACTCTGTATCTTGCGTACTCAGGTTCAAATAGACAGGCCAGCTTCTCAGGAAACTGGACCTTTGAGATTATCTGATTAAGGCTTTCACTCACCTGG
>Ga0214170_1000713_pt1 | contig 10607 bp, 11 predicted proteins | sample TroBogEpilimnion_2_FD_153008 | JGI IMG/M metagenome (GOLD analysis project Ga0214170, IMG submission 153008) | Freshwater microbial communities from Trout Bog Lake, WI - 27JUN2007 epilimnion | ecosystem: Environmental > Aquatic > Freshwater > Lake > Epilimnion/Euphotic zone | place: Trout Bog... | reverse complement strand
GATAGATATCCAGTAACAATGCGGCTGTAGCTCAGCGGATTAGAGCATCGGTCTACGGAACCGAGGGTCGGGGGTTCGAATCCCTCCAGCCGCACCAACGCAAACTGCAACTAGGAACTAGCAAATAGGGGTTCCTAGTGTTCAAGAATGTTGTTTGGCGAAATAGCCACAATACGTATCGCAATACTTATTTGACTTGCACTCATGTTGCAAACTCTTTTTTCCTAAATGGCTGGGGAGAATTTCATGCAAGCACTCTTGAAAGTTGCACATCGAAGAAGTATTATTTAGCCGCAGTCCTGAAGAGGGACATTGATAGGGCATGGACCCTGCAGTACCGAGGTAACGCAGTTTTGCGTGACCTTACACGTCCCTTCAATCTCTTCAGGAAAATGCGAACAGAACTCACTTCAAATAAATACCTTTACAGCGTTTCAGAAACTGCACAACTTCTCTCAGTTTCGAGAGGAACCGTTTATGCCTTAATGAAGACCGGGCAAATCTTGGCGGTTTACCCGACTTCAAAAGCAAGAATCTCAGCAGAAGCAATTCAACGCTTTGTTGCAAAGTTAGAGAAAGAGCAAAGAGACCTGTGCATTGAAGTAAGCGAGGTGCTTCGATGAGCCGCTCTCGCAAAGGCCATGGTTCAATAGTCAAACTTTCGAATGGCAAGTTTCTGGTGAAGATTCCCGTGGGGAAGAACGCAAAGGGAAATACACGCTACGTCACTAAAACATGCAATTCTCAAAGTGAAGCAAGAAAACTGCATAGCGCTTTAATCGCGCAGCGTGAATCCAACAAACTGATTGCTGGTGAGCGCGTTACGTTACAAAAATACGCCACTGACGTGCTTATGACATCGAGTGATTACACCTCGGACCGCACCCGTGACGGCTATTTTCGACTGCTGAGAACCCATGTGTTTCCTGTACTCGGTGCCAATGTGCTTCGTGAAATCAACTCACGTCAAATCGAATCTCTGCTCGGAGAAATAAGGAAGAAGAAGGCCGCTGGGACAGTTAACAACGTTCGTGTTGCTCTCAGTAAAGTCTTTTCCGAAGCACTTCGTCATCAATTAGTTCCATTCAATCCTGTGGCTCTGACTAAAAAAGCCAAGCGAGGTGAATTTGAACCCACCAACGTTTGTTTGCCATGGTCAAAAGAAGAGGTAGCCCAGGCGCTTAGTGCTGCGTCCGGCACATCGATGGAGGTTCCGCTCACGTTGGCAGTTGCGCTTGGGGTTCGAAGGGGTGAACTGCTTGGACTTAGGTGGCAGGCGATTGACTTTGAGTATGAAACTGTGTCTATTGAGGAAACAATTCACCGCGAGTCACTGATTCAGCGAGATGGCAGCACTATCTCGCGGGTAGTGGTTGGCCCTCCAAAGACAGCAAGTAGTCGTCGAATCAACCAACTCTCTCGTCCTGTACTTGACCTACTGCGTCGTCATAAGTTGGAGCAAGAAATTCAAAAGTTGAGTGCTGGAGACAAATGGGTGGAAACCGGCTATGTCTTCACAAATAAATTTGGTGGACCACTAGATGAATCAAAGTTTGCATATCGGTATAGGTCTTTTTTGAGGAAGCAAGGAATCCGTCATATTCGAATTCACGACATTCGGCATACCTTCGCAACATTGTTGATTGAGGAAGACCCTGGGCAATTGGCTTCCGTGTCTAAAGCGCTGGGACATTCTTCAATCGCCACCACAATGGATGTCTATGCAAGCACTGCAAGGGTTGATACCAAGGCGACAAGTCGTATGAGTGAAATTCTCTTCCCTTCATACGGAAAAATTTCACCTATTTCAGTTATCCAACCTGCGAGAAACAAATCGAGTGCTCAGAGTAATTGGCGTGCTGTCTAGGGGTTCGTTGACTCATCTTTATGTACCAAGTCCATTAGTTCGGTAAGTGACTTTGCTGGAAAGTCTTCCTGCACCCATGCTTCTGTATAGCCACTGAACTTAGCAATATGGTCTGGTGAAAGTTTGACTCCTCTATGCTTCAGCGCGCGAAGAATGTCCTGTTCCCACTGCTTTGTAAGGTCACCGGGCATTGGCCCCCTAATTTCGAGAACCTCCCACCCAATTGACTTGTGATAACCCAAACGAACATCGGGCACATTTGTAATGCCAATTTGTAATAATCCCCATAATTCATGTCTCAAGAAGTAAAGCCAAGCATTACTGCCGGGGTCGTACCCACTTGTCGCACATGTTGGACAATCCCTGTTGTTTTTTGCACGACTCCCAACCACGGCTTCCCATCGGTGGCCATTCGAACAAATCCATTTCTTCTTAACCCCACTACCCGCAGTGATGGTTGTCGGGTCCCAGCCGTCTGCTTGCGCGGCAACTTCTGGATATGTAGTTGCGAGGTCGTTAAATCCGACAAGCACAGATTTCCCTGCGCAAATTGGGCATCCATTCCCATCATCTCTGCTTGCAATTTCTGCAACCCACTGATGACCAGCGAAACATTTCCACCCAACTTTTTTGTGCGAGCCCTGAGTAAGGGTTGTCGGGTCCCAGCCGTCTGCTTCGAGCGCAAGTTCTGGGTTGGTAGTTGCGAGGTCGTTAAATCCAACTTGAACTGCGTGGCCTGAACAAACTGGACACCCTCTGCCGGTGCAACGGTTGTTGGTTGTGGACTCGTATAGATGTCCATTGGAGCAACGCCACTGTTTTTTTGCAATACTCCCTTTGCTAACCATTGTCGGGTCCCAGCCAAATGCTTCAGCCGCAATCTCAGGATGTGTGGTTGCTAAGTCATTGAATCCAGCAGAGACCAAATTGCCACTGCAGTAAGGGCAACCGGTACCATTAGTGCGATTTGCAACACTTGCTTCCCAGGAGTGACCGAGCGTGCACTTCCACCCAACTTTTTTGTTGCTGAGTGGCATAAGGGTGGTCGGGTCCCAGCCGTCTGCTTCGAGCGCAAGTTCTGGGTTGGTAGTTGCGAGGTCGTTAAAGCCAATGATTGCTCTTTGACCAGCACAGTAGGGGCACCCTGCACCCTGGCGTGCCCTGCTTGAAACTCTCGCTTCCCAAACATGACCATTCGAACAACGCCAAGCAAGTTTGTTGACCACCCCTGCACTCACCAGAGCAGGGTCCCAACCTTCTGCCTGCTCCGCAAGTTCTGGGTGAGTCTCCGAAAGTGGTTTACCTCTCACGAACTAAACGTACCTCTTGCATGTAACACTTTCGCCAGCGATACCGAACACAATCAGCAGAAACCTGACATGGTGCCCTTACCCGTGTAACTCCCAGAAACCTTAATTGAACATTTGTTCAAAATATGTACTATGACCAGGGTATATAGTATTCCAGAATGACCTGAAACGGTCCTATATGGCGATTTTGGGCATGCAAAATAGTTCATTAAGGGTTTCTTTAGGTCAAACTCCAATTTCTGTAAATGGTTGTAGAAATAGAGGGTGAAGAAACTCATCCTGCCAGTACTTATCAGCATCTCTTTAACAGCATTTATGGGCCAGGCTTCTGCCGTAACAAAACCAGGCTCTACATGCTCGCCAAAAGGCAAGACGCAGATTGTTGGAAGTTTCAAGTACACATGCGTTCTCGTCGGAAAAAAACTCGTGTGGAACTCTGGAGTGAAAGTTCCGCCAACTCCAGTAGTAACGGATACAACGGTTGCACTTTCTGTTTTGACAGGTGCACAAAATGGAAAAGTAACGGGAAACCCAAAATTGCCTTCAGGATGGGCTTTGGTAAATGGGTACTACATCGGACCAGGGGCGAATCTCAAAGATGCGAACTTGAGTGGAGCAAACTTATTCGGTCTGAATCTCGATGCTGCTGATTTGACTCGCACTAACTTCACTGGTGCAAAACTCGGGAATGTAAGTTTTAACAATTCAATAATGTCCGGAACTATTTTGACGAATGCTGACATGAACGGTTCGTTACTGACTGGCGTAAACACCGCAATGTCGGGAGGTATAAAAAGCGGAGGAATAACAGGAAATCAAACCCCGAGCCTTCCGCCCACTTGGAAATTATTGGGTGGGTACCTAATAGGTCCTGCCATGAATCTCTCGGGCGCAGATTTCACGAACCTTGATTTATCAAATGTGAATTGCGCAAATTGTGACTTAACCAACACAAAGTTTCCCGCTTTACAAGTGACTTCGGCGAAATTTGATTTTGCAAACTTGAGCGGCTCCTCTTTGGCAACGACTAATTTCGTTAGCACTTCATTTCTTGGTGCAAACTTATCGAATTTAACCTTTTCAGGTGTATTGGCCAAGGTGTCATTTGGCGCTGCTGATTTAACTGGTGCGAACTTTTCTACTGCAAATTTTGCTGGCATCTCTTCGGGAGCCATAATTGGAATCCCACTACTTCCTAATTCATGGACGTTGAGGAGTGGCTACCTACTTGGGTCGAGTTCAGACCTCTCAAATACTGATTTGTCTGGAATCGACTTATCAAATTTGAATCTGAATTCGGCGAATTTATCGAATAGTTTGCTATCAGGAACGACCATTTCAAATACAAACTTTGCCAATGCTGTGTTGAAAGGAGTTCGCTCTTCAAAACTAATTGGGAACCCAATCTCACTGCCCACTTCGTGGGTGGTTGCAAACGGATATTTTGTTGGGCCAGGTGCTGACTTAACTGGAGCAAACTTAAAGGGAGCAAACTTAACTGGAACAAGTTTTTGCGGAACAACACTTACTGGAGTTATTTCTGGAGGAGTCGTAGTCGGTTCAACTGTTAACTTGTGCATTCCTATTGTCAACGGATACATCCTTGCTGATGGCGTAAATCTCTCAGGCGCCGATTTCTCCAATGCTGATTTTTTGCCATACCTGTTAAAAGGTATTGGGGGATTTGCTGGGGATAATCTAACCAATGCGAATTTCACGGGTGCGAGAGTGTTGGGATATTCGTTTGCAAATTCAGATTTGACTGGTGCCAACTTCACGAACTCGAATGCGACAAGCGCTAATTTCACCAATTCCATTCTCGTAAATGTGAATTTTTCGGGAACAATTCTGACTAGCGCAACGTTGGCAGGAGCAAAATCCAGCGGCATCGTTGGGCTACCCGCATCACTTCCAAATGGTTGGGTGTTGGTAAACGGAGTCTTTTATGGCTAATGATTCCATGGACTGGTTAAACGAATTCATAGGACAAGCGAATTCTGGTGACCTGAAATTCGCCCAATATCCGAGGGAGTACGGCGGCTACAAAATGAAGGTTTCTTTTGGTCAGGGGATGCCAGCCAGAGTTCCTTGGATTAGTTTTCTCCCCGAAGGAATGTCGACAAGTAATGGCTTCTATCCCGTTTACCTGTACTACAAAGAACAAAATATCCTGATTCTTGCTTTTGGCGTTTCCGAAACGTTTAATTACGGGAAAACGTGGCGCGAAGAAACAATAGGTGGCGCGAAATTTATCAACGAAATTATTGCTAACCCGCCTAGGTATGGCGAGTCTTGGGCTTACAAGTGCTATTCAGTTAGCCCATCGGATGGTGGCTACGTCCTGACCATCGATAGCAAAACCGTGACAGACGTCGAGATAGAGAACGATCTCAAGTCCATCCTGACTTTGTTCTCAGAAAACATTGAGCAACAATCCACCGACAAAGACCTTCCAGTCTCTGCAGGGCTTTTCTACATGGAAAAGCAACTAGAAGACTTTCTAATTTTGAACTGGAACAATTCTGAGTTGGGGAAGAAATATGAACTTCTCTATGCTGATGGCGAACTTGTCAGTCAGCAATACAGGACGAGCATTGGTCCCATTGACATCCTCACTAAAGACAAAGAAACTGGAAATTACGTCGTTATTGAACTGAAAAGAGCACAGACGAGTGATGACACCATTGGGCAGGTCACTAGATACATGGGGTGGGTCAAAGAGAATCTGAATGACCCAGGAGTAAAGGGAATTATCATTGCGGGACGCTACGACGAGAAACTTCAATATGCCCAGTCAATGGTTGCAAACGTCGATGTTTACCTTTACCAGGTTGAGTTTTCACTCAGCGAGCACAGAAGGAAGTGATTGTGAAACGAATCCTTGCATTTCTACTACTTTTCAGTCTTTTTCTTCCAATTTCGTTCGCAAATGCAGATTCATCAGGTCCGAGGTTACAAGTTACGCAGGCTACCCGCGACAATGACTTCTCAGTTAATGTCCAAATAAGTGGAAGTGGATTCACTCCAGGTGCAATCATCTACCTTTACGGAGGTTGCACTGCCAATCCAAGCACTATTACTGATTGTGCAAGTAACGCTTTTGAAGGTAGACAGATTAATTCATCTGGCTCCTTTCAAACTTCAACTACTTACTCCTATCCGATGTGGTCGGATGGCCTTTGCGATGCATCCTCTGGGAAATTATGTGCTTTAGTTGCAACACCAACCTACGGGGGTCTGGGTGTTGGATGGACTTCAACCAATTTTTCGTTCAGTCAATCCCCACTAACAACTACAACTACATCACCACCACCCACGACGACTACAACACCACCACTTCCACCCACTACAACTACTAGGCCCCAATCCACGACGACTACATCACCACCACCCACGACGACTACAACACCACCACTTCCACCCACTACAACTACAACTCTGGTTCGCTACAGGTTCACAAGCAAGGAACTAAATAGTTGCGTATCCACGCTAAACAGTTGGATTTCTTGGTTCAAACCAGGTGGAACGGGCTCTCCAAAATTTGCAGTTGTCTCTTCTATGCTCGATTACTACTGGAATATTGTCATTGCTGGTGGATATTTTGAAGATGCATTTTTAACCTCCGACCTACCTGATTGGGTAAATAAACGAACCGTAGGGCTTCAGACTGTGACTGCAACGGCGGAATGCACAGGAGTTTTGGCGTTGTCAGGGAAAGCATTGCCAACGCCACCAAATAACTCGAGTTTTCAATCTGGATGGAATTGGGTTGCAACCGGCAAATCCGCACCAAAAATAGGCGATTGGCCCGGAATTTGGACCAAATACACGCAATCTAACCAACTCATTTGTACGGCAGCAACTAAGTCCGCTGGATTCCACAAAGTTCCGAGTGTGAGTCAGTGGATTTCTGGATGTGTGTTCGCTGCGAGTTATTGGATTGCATACGCAAATCTTCAGAAGTATTGAGAATGTCGTAATCCATTCACGCCTGTCTCAGCCTCGCATGCGCGCATAGAAGGTACTTTTGGGCATCGAAACTTATAGACATGGAACTTTGGAAATCGGCGTAAGACGAAATCGTTTCAAGTTCGGCCAAGGGTTTTACTCGAAAATTGACAGATTCGTTTTGAAACAGTTGAAGGATTATTCAAAACTAACGATGGGGCCGTTAAAGAAGAGTTTTGCAAATAGAGCAGGAAGTGGCACTGCTCCTGTTTCGATGACCGCATGAACATTCTTTACCCCCACCATTTGCCAGATTTCTGAAAAAGTGACGAATTAAACCGAAAATACTTAGTGAGAAATAACCGCCAACTACATAAATTAAGAAAAAGTCAATTCCATTCTTAATTTCCATTTTCCCACTAGAGATTGCGATAAGGAGCCAAATTAGCCAAACCCATGCGAGCCAATCGGTATAGAAGGGTTTTCTGTAATAATCGAATCCACTTTTTGCCATGCTTATCCTTTTCCTCGTCTCTGTCACAGTTGGAAAAGCAGGGGTGGAACTAACAGCGCCACCACTATTAATCCCGAATCCTGCATCTAGACCCTAAGGCTCTGCAATACATGACTATCACAATCGAAACTACAAGATAAAGAATTTATAAGTAGTCTTAATTTGACCCGGAAAAGAGAGTACATGAGGCGCTTGTTAGGTGTTGTTTTCGTAATTATTTTAATTATTGGTGGCGCTCATCTCCTTAATACTTCATCTGAGCCAGACTCTGTAAAGAATGCAATAACTGCACAAGACCAAATCAACACAGACAACACGACCTTGGCAAAACTTGTTGGAGCCAATAATCCGGACCTTGCAAAGATTTATTCTGAGATTCAGACTTTCAGCGATGACATAAACGCGTTGGCGGCTGACGAAAATACTCCAAGTTCTGAAATCAATAAAAACATTCAACAACTTGTAAGTGATGACCAACAATATCTGGATGACGTTAAGAATTTCATCTCAAATCCGACTCAGGCTCAACTTGCAACTTTCCAGCCTGACTTAGACGCGGTTAATACCGACGTCAAAACTGGCAACGCCCTCATAAAGAGACTCTATCCATAAGTACAAATTCACATTTACTGACGAAATGAGGTTTACACGATGACAAATTCTGAGTCTGGCGAGAAAGTTTTTTTAGGAGAGGAGGGCACTAAGAATGATTTACAGTTCCCAAGTAGCAACGCTCAATGGGGTGACACATCTCATCGTATTGTTGTCCGAGGTGTGATAAACCTCCAAAGCGATGGAATCCTTGCAGAGCAGACACATGTCCGCCTTTCTAGAGTCAATGATTACCCTTCAGTGTGGCGAAGCGAATTGGATTCTCTCGCGTTACCTTGGTCAGAAATTTTGAGTTTCGGAGTGGTTAGAGCAAGTGGTGACATCTGTTTCCTGTCAACGAACAAGGCTGCTTTTTTCATCAAGCCGACAGGTGAGACGGACCGCACTAATTGGCTCACCGCATTGAACAGGCAGGGGCTGAGGAATCTGGGATTTATTGGAAAGCCATCGAATGATTACGATGCAAAGGTGACCACCGAAACCCCACCTCCACAAAGTCAAGTGAGCGCAATGGTCTCCAACAAATTCAAAGGGTTATTTACTCCACATTTAGAAAGTGGTGAATCCTTAATTTCTGTTGGTGAGTCACTATGGGTTCAGTACGGGTTAAAAAATGGCCGAGGTTCAGGAGAAGGGGTTCTGGCAATTACAACTTTGTCGATTGTTTTCATTCTCAATAGCAATGGAAACAGGCTGAAGATTCCTCGCCAGGACGTAAATAAATGCTGGAAGTCGTTCATCATTACTCCAAGGTTTTCTGAAATTCATTTCAAGGTTAATTCTGACGAAGAGTTCAGTTTTTATGCAACAAATCGAATGTGCAAAGAGATTCTCGCAATGGGGATTACCTGAGATGGAACCCTATTTTGACGGGGAAATCAACCCTAAAGCCCCTGACTTGCCCCCGGCAGTTAAAGATTTCTTTGAATCTTGGGAGAAGGTATCAAACGAACGGTCGAGAATTTTCTCACTTCCATGTTGGGAAAACATCGAAGGTGCAGAATTGCTTCCGATGGGATTAGAGATTGAATCGCTGTTGAATGAATATCGAGAGACTAACAAGAAGTTAATTAGGGCGATTTTTGCCACAGGGCTTTCTCATGACTTCTCGAAACGACGAAGTAGGCGAGGAATCAAACAAGACTCTGCGAAAAACATGGAATTGTGGAAAAGCACGCAGGAAGGTTTCACCAAGGAGTGCAACCAACTTTTAGAAGTTTACGATGGAATCGTTGAACTCTTAACGAATCAAAAGGGACTTTTGTAGGAGTTAATCATGCCTTGTCCTTTGAACATTGTTTCGTAGGTCATGGTACTCGTGTTTTTTTTACAACACATGGTACTTTTCCCAACCCAGTGAATTTACGGTTTAGGTACTTTTCAAAAAGTAAAGGTACTTCAAACGATGCGGCCTGTCACTGTCTGTGAACTACAACGAAGTGTGTCTGGTGGTACTCAGTTTGTTGCTGAATGACCTGGAAGCCAGGCAGCGCAGCGCATGCACCATTTTGCTGTGACTTCTAACTCGTGACCTTCTGGGCAGAATGCATCCCCACGATACTTATTATTCTCAAGTTTTGAAGGCAGAAAACCAGCAACTATCAATGCCGGAATAAACCAAATTGCCCAAAGTCCATTATGCCCAGAGTCGTGTATTCGTCGTGCAACGGCACATAATTCAGAGGTGAATAAAAATACTGTCGAAAGAGAGAATACGAAGACAAGGATTACATCCATTGGTCGAGCAAGACCACTTGATGCCCCTAGTAATGCGAGGGATAAAAATTGCGAAGGAATAATAAATAGTTGGAACCACCAAAATTCTGCTCGAGATGCCGTGAAGTCCCATGTAAATGATTTTTTGAGACCGATGACTACAGATTGTTGAAATGTCACTTAGTAACTATACGCTGAATTTCCTCAGAAAATAGAAGGTTTCAGGCATACGGGCCATCCCCCGTCGCGGGCTTAGAGACTACGTAGGGCTGCTTCGCCTGTCTAAGCCTCGCGTACACGTATAGAGGGTACTTTTTGAGACAGCATATGGTACTCACCCTTTTGCAAACAGCATCAGGTACTTTCCAGCACTCAGTTTTCTTGATGCGACAATCGCAAAGGCTATGTTCTCAGTTAAACAGGCACAATACGTATCGCAATACTTATCGTGCTGAACACCCACGAACATGGGTACACGGTTGAAGTTGTAACACTGGTACAATTAGTAGGTAAATACCTAGTTGTAGTTACTTAGTTCTTCCTACGGAACCGAGGGTCGGGGGTTCGAATCCCTCCAGCCGCACCAACTGTGGAATACTCATTTAGGGCAAAAAAGAAGCAATCCCATGTAAATGAGGGA
>Ga0214170_1000695_pt1 | contig 10732 bp, 9 predicted proteins | sample TroBogEpilimnion_2_FD_153008 | JGI IMG/M metagenome (GOLD analysis project Ga0214170, IMG submission 153008) | Freshwater microbial communities from Trout Bog Lake, WI - 27JUN2007 epilimnion | ecosystem: Environmental > Aquatic > Freshwater > Lake > Epilimnion/Euphotic zone | place: Trout Bog... | reverse complement strand
CGCGTTCTCAGCTTGGGAAGCTGATGTTCTGCCGCTGAACTACGCCCGCCAGAGGCTCCAAGGTTAGTCCCGTACTTGGCCGAGTCGCCATGTCACACCTCACTGGGACAATTACATAGCGGAAAGAGAAGTCGCTCTTGACAACTGTATTACAAATGTAATACAATGTAAGACATGAGTGAAAAGAGCATTTCAACCCCGTCACAGCGATTCAAACAAGCCAGCCGGAAAGTATCTGGATCAGGTTCCGAGCTCATTAGTTTGCGCCTTGCGCCCGAACTGTTGGAGCAACTAGCCGAAATTGGCAACGAACAGGGCCTATCGATGAGCGACACCATTCGCTTAGTTCTAGCCCGGGGACTACGTGCCCCACAGAAAGGAAACAAATAATGAGTACCGAAACCACCACCCAACTGCCCACCACCACCCAGATCTTCTTCCTCCTTGACCGGTCGGGATCCATGGAGTCCATTACCGACGACGTCATCGGCGGCTTTAACTCCTACGTCCAAAGTCAGATCGACGGACCAGATGAAGCACGAATGACCTTGGTCCAGTTCGACTCCCAGGAGCCACACCAGGTCATCTTCGCCAACACCAAGATGGCCGAAGTACCTGCACTCACCCGACAGACTTACCAGCCACGTGGCGGCACTCCTTTGTACGACGCCATGGGCCACCTCGTCACTGACGCGAACATTTGGGTCGAGCAGATTCAGTCGGAAGGTAAGTTCAAGCCCGAAGTGATCTTCATCACCTTCACCGATGGCGAGGAAAATCAGAGTCGTGAGTACACCCAGCAAACCATCTTTGAATTAGTCCAGCGCAAGCAGGACAACGAGGGCTGGACCTTTGTCTACATGGGTGCCAATCAAGATGCCTACGCTGCCGGCCGCCAGGGCGGATTCGAATCTGACTCGACGTCCAACTTCCGCGCCGACGCTCGTGGCACATCACTGGCCTTCGAGGATCTTTCGCTGAGCACGTCTAAGTCGCGCCTGAAGCGCAGCTTGGGCCAGCGAATCGAAAAGGGCGAGTTTTTCGAGAACATCAAGCAGTCCGACGCCGACAACGCTTCGCGCTCGTAATCGCAACAACCGCCAACCCCCTGCTGGCTCTGAAGGCTGGTAGGGGGTTGGCCCTTCCCCTAATATCGAGAGTGCTTCGCAACCTTTTTATTAGGCAGGATCTAGGTGGTCAAGAACATTCGATTGAAGTTGGCCGCCATCTGCGGCGTAGCGAGCGCGTTGTTTCTCGCCTCTTCACTGACTGCCTCGGCAAGCGCCAACGTGACGCCTTACCTAACCGGCAGCGACCTAACGGGATTCGTTTCCGGGAATAACAACGCAATTGCCGCGGGGCCATTTGGGACCCTATACATTGCCGGCACGGTAAGCGGCGTGGGGACCATCATTCAGACCTCATTCACTCCAGGGGGGCCACCAACGGTTGTTTCAACTTCGGCCAACATGAATGGTGCTACTCCGTTCTCGATTTCATCAGATAACTCAGGCGACCTTTTTGTTCTTGGTGATAACGGTCACGTCTATGGCTTTGCGGCAGGATTTGGCGTAGGCACCCCCGGTCAAGATCTTGGTAATACCGGAAACAATCGGTTCATGACGGTTATTGGTTCAACGGTGTACGTGGCTTCTTTTTTCACCGGAACGATTTATTCAATCCCACTCTCGGGCGGCTGGTCTAACGCAGCAACAAACATGACCACCTTCGCCACTGGGCTCGCCGCTCCCGGGCTTCAGGGCCTGTCGCACGATGGCTCGTATCTGCTGGCAGCTGATGACGCCAACTTCAATGGCGGCAGCGTGTCGGGTATTTACCGCCTTGATACCAGTGCTGGCCCCTACACAAACCCCTCATTCTGGGTTGACACCTCGAGCGATCCTACGATTGTGCCGGTTGATGTTGCGGCTGACAGCTCGGGAAACGTATTTGTAGCGGACTACAACAACAGGCTTCTTTCGATTCCATCGGGGGGATCTGTGAGCACCTACCTGAGTCCCGTGACCGACACTGGTCAAGGTGGCATTTGGGGCATGTGCTTTATCGGAGGCCACTTCTACATAACTGGTTCGGATTCGTCGGGCGGCAATGATCAGGCTGTTTACTTAGTAACTCCGTACGACGGCTCGGGAGTGGCTAGTACGACCACGACAACTGACGCGGCCACCACAACTACGGGCGCCCCAACCACGACAACCCCTGAACCAACTACGACGAATCCAGACCCAACCACGACGACCACCGGCGGCGAGCTACCCACCACGACTTCGATGCTCACCCCTACGACTGAAGCGTCCGGGACGCTGGCCCACACGGGATTTAGCTCTGGCAAAATACTGGTCGCATCAGGACTATTGGTGTCTTCGGGGCTTGTAATGATTCAAGAGGTTTCAAGAGTCCGACGCCGGACCAAATAATTCTCCAGTTTGAGGCTTTTACTAAAGCCCATTAGAATTGCCTAACTTCTATTCCGAAGTATTTGCAGTTGGAGAATCCGCATGAGTCAAAGTCCTCGCATAAAGGTCGCTGGACTAGGCCTGGTCGTCTCGACCATTCTCCTCGTCACCAGTACGGCAGCAATGGCGAGCCCCAACGTCTCCCTTTTCTTAGACGGCTCAACGGTGCCCGGGGGCTTTCAGGCTGGTTACACCAACGTCATGGCTTCGGACAGTCAAGGCAATTTGTACGTTGTGGGCTCTTCAAATGGCACGGGAGAGATTGTTCAGACGGCAATTGATGGATCTTCGGCTCCTATCGTGTACGCGACCGCGGCCAATTTCAATGGCGCAACTCCCGAGACGATTGCTATCGATAGCTCGGACAATATCTTCGTTTACGCCAGCGATAACGAGATCTATGAGTTCACCTCGGGTCAAGCCGCGAATACCAATGCCGTCGATTACGCCTCGTTGCCATCACCGGGTGCAGCGACCACTTTGGCGGTAGTCGGTGACAATTTGTACGCCGCTCGCTATGACACCGGCACCATCTACACCGTGTCAACCAGCTTGAGTTCTGGATTACCAGCCACCAACCTCAGCACCTTCGCCACTGGTCTGGCGGCCCCCGGCGTGCAAGGGATGACGGCTTCGGGCAACAACCTCTTGGTTGCCGATGATAACTACCCAGCTTCGGGCATTTATAACTTGGACACGACCGCTGGCCCCTACTCGTCACCGCCAATGTGGGTAGACATGTCGAATGACCCTTCGAATGCGCCCGTCGACATTGCGGTCGATTCAAGTGGCAACGTATTCATTGTGGACTACGGCAATCGGATTTTTGTAGTTCCCGCGGAATCTACCACCTATACGACTTATTTGAACCCGGTGACCGATACCGGTAACGGAGGAACCCAGGGAATCTCTATCGTGGGATCTCAGATCTTCCTCGCCGCGACGGACTCGGCGACCGCGAGTGTGGAGTCAATCTTCCAGTTAACGACCTACGACGGTTCCACCACGCCATCGACCACCCTGCCGCCGGACACCACGACTTCGGGACCGGTACCAACCACGATTGACTCGAGGACCCTCGCTCACACCGGCTTTAGCTCGGGGACGCTGCTCGTCGCTTCAGCGCTGTTTGTCACCTCGGGCCTGTTCTTGATGGGTGAGGTTTCACGCGCCCGTCGCCGAGCCCGCTAGACCTGAACCATCGGGCCAGAACCCTGATTTTTCCTAAGGACAGTCGAAACCTGAAGGGGTAGTAGGATTTTCCCTATGTCTACTGTCTTGTCAGTCAAGAATTTACGTACTGAATTCCGTATGCGGACCGCGAATGTGGTCGCCGTCGACGGTGTGAGTTTCGATATCGCCGCCGGAGAGTGCGTCGGCCTGGTGGGAGAGTCCGGTTGCGGTAAGACCACCATTGGCACATCGATCATGCGCCTACTTCCCAACACAGGTCACATTATTGGTGGCAGTGTTGAACTTGAGGGGGAGGACCTGGCTTCGCTGCCTGAAGAAGAGATGCAAAAGGTCCGAGGAAACCGCATTGCTTTCATTCCTCAGGACCCTATGACCTCGTTAAACCCTACGATGACCATTGGACGTCAAATTGCAGAAGGATACGTTCTGCACAAAGGTGTTTCGAAAGAAGAGGGTATGCGTCGTGCGGTCGAAATGCTCAAGCTAGTCGAGATGCCACGACCCGAAGAGCGAATCAAACAGTACCCTCATGAATTGTCTGGTGGGTTGCGCCAGCGGGTCATCATCGCAATGGCTTTGGTGTGTGAACCAAAGGTTTTGATCGCCGACGAACCAACGACCGCCCTTGACGTCACAATCCAAGCCCAAATCTTGGACCTGATCGACCGATTGCGCAAAGAACTCAGAATGGCGGTCCTGCTCATCACCCACGACATGGGCGTTATCGCTGGACGCACTGACCGAGTTGTGGTCATGTACGCCGGTAAGAAGGCCGAGTCGGCCAAGACCAAGACCATCTTTGAGGAGATGCGTCACCCGTATACGCAGGCGCTATTGAATGCCGTACCCAAGATGGACGAAGCGGGCTACCGCCTGAAGTCAATCTTGGGTCTGCCGCCAGACCTTTCCAAAGAAATCCAGGGGTGCCGCTTCGCCAGTCGGTGCCAATCGGTTCAAGACAAGTGCCGGGCTGAAGAGCCGACGATCAATACTGAAGCTCAAGATGGGCATGAGTTTGCCTGCTTCTTCCCTGTTCAAGGTCGTGGCCAGGCCACCACGGTACGAATCGAGAACAAGAAGCGTGATCTTGGTTCAGCCAAAGTGCTGCTCGAGGTTGACAAGCTTGAAATGTTGTACCCAGTTCGTTCGAACGGTTTAGGGCGCCGTGTAGTTAATAAAGTCAATGCGGTTAGCCAGATTTCCTTCACCATTGCCGAGGGTGAGTCCTTTGGTCTAGTGGGTGAGTCTGGTTGTGGGAAGACCACGACCGGAAAGATGATTACTGGACTCGAGACCCCCACCAGCGGTTCCTTAAAGTATGAAGGTCAGGAGATTTTCACCTTGAAGGGGGCAGAACGTCGCAAGGCTCGTCGCAACATCCAGATGATGTTCCAAGATCCGTACTCAAGTCTCGACCCCCGTCAGACGGTTGGCTCGATCTTGACTGAACCCTTCAAGATTCAAGGTGAAGGAACCTCCGCGGAACGTAAGGCCAAAGTTGCCGCGCTGCTGGAGCAAGTTGGTATTTCGCCATCAGCGAGTTTGCGCTACCCTCACGAGTTTTCGGGCGGGCAACGCCAGCGCATCGGTCTCGCTCGTGCTTTAGCCCTAAAGCCTAAACTCTTGATCGCCGATGAGCCAGTTAGCGCACTCGACGTTTCGATTCAGGCTCAGATTCTTAACTTGATCAAGGACCTGCAGGAAGATTTGAACTTGTCACTGATCATGATTAGCCACGACCTCGGTGTAATCCGGTACATGGCCGACAACGTTGGGGTTATGTATCTGGGCAAGTTGGTTGAAGTTGGGCCGTCAAGTGAGATCTACAAGAATCCCGTTCACCCCTACACACGCGGCCTGCTTGATGCGGTGCCGGGTGAGGAGCGGAGCGGCCGTGCAGTGATAAGCGGGGAGTTACCTTCGCCAATGGACCCGCCGTCGGGATGTCGTTTTCGTACCCGTTGCCCGAAAGCTCAGGAAGTGTGCACAACCGAAGAGCCGGAGATGCAGGACTACGGCGTCGGCCACCGTGCAGCCTGTCATTTCCCACTGCGTCAACCAGTCAGCATCCGCGCTTAGAGGCGAAGAGGTTCATGGGAACCCTTGGTGTAATTACCTCTTTTGCAGGCGAACTTCGAAGCCATCGCGTAACGCGTCACCCATGTAGTTGAGTGACATCACCACGAGAATTATGCAAACGGCGGCGGGAACGATGTCCCACCAGTAGCCGTCCGGAGCGTATTGAACGGCGTTTTGGAGCATTGAGCCCCAGTCGGTGTTGGGAAGAGGAATACCAAGTCCGATAAATCCGAGTCCCGCGAGCGCCAAGATGGAGTCAGCCACCGCGAAGGTGCCGATAACAACCATCGTTCCCACGGTGTTCGGCAGAATGTGGCGGAAGATGATGCGACGATCGGTTCCCCCAAGCACGCGCACGGCCGAAACAAACTCACGTGACTTGAGACTCAGGGTCTCACCACGAATAAGACGAGCGGAGCCAAACCACGAAGTCAAGCCCAAGGTTAGGGTAATTGTCGTCGATGAGCTGTGGAAGAGCACCACGATAACGATGAGCAGGAAAATTCCCGGGACAGAGAGTCCAATGTCCACCACACGCATCATGAGTGAGTCGAGGGACTTCCCGCGGTAGCCAGCAATTGCACCCCAGGCGGCACCAACGAAGGTCGAAATGAGACCTGAAAGAATTCCAACGGTAAGCGCTGTGCGCCCACCAATCATTAGGCGTCCAATGATATCAAAGCCTGAGTTGTCACCACCCAAGATCATGTGCCAGGAGTGGAACCAGGGGTAGTCAACTGTCGATACTCCATTTATTGTCGCCGATCCTGCAATGAACCCGTTGGTTTGGTTGGTCACGTAGAGGTAGGGACCTACGTAGCTAAAGATCAGAAAGAAGACGAAGACGCAGAGGCTTATTACCGCAGGACGGTTTTCCCTAAAGGTTCGCCATACCAACGCGTAAACGCTACCTTCTTGGGTAGTCTCACCGGCGTCAGATCCTCCAATTGGGGCTACGGAAGGGGTTGTTGTATCAGCCATGGTTTCTCCTTAGCGGCTCTGTGTCCTAATGCGAGGGTCGGCCACGGCGTATAACAGGTCCGCCAGAATTGAACCAACAATCGTAAAAGCAGTGGCCGCAATGGTCGTGCCCACCACCACGGGCATGTCCTGGGTATTAGCTGCCTGGAGGGTCAGGGAGCCCATGCCGGGGATGTCAAAAATGTATTCGGTAATCAATGCACCACCCACCAGGGCGGGCAAGCTTAATCCGATAATCGTGATAATCGGCAGCACAGCATTCCGGAAAGCGTGACGCCGCATAACCAATTTCTCAGAAAGTCCTTTGGCCCGGGCAGTACGGATATAGTCCTGTGCAAGCACTTCCACCATTGAGGATCGTTGGAAACGGCTCAAGCCACCGATGCCGAGGAATGTCAGTGTGAAGATTGGCATGATGAATTGTAGTGGGGAGGTGAACACCGCCCAAGGCCCAGCCGTTTGTGATACTAAGCCTGGTAACCAATGCAACTGAATAGCGAAAAGCGTCACCATAAATTCACCGATGAGGAAGACCGGAATTGCGTAAAGAACAAAGGTGATCCCCGTAGCGATGTAGTCAAAGCGAGTGTTCCGGCGCTGGGCTTGAAGGGCACCCAAGGGAATGGCCAGGATGAACTGAAGAACGAGCGCGACCGTAACCAAAACTATTGTGTGACTGAGAGCACTACGGATTAGAGTCCAGACTGGAGCGTGATAAACAATTGAAGTCCCTAAATGAAAAGTCAGGACATGCTTCAGGTAATTGAAGAACTGGACAAGAATCGGGGCCAACAGTCCGTGGGTCTTGTTATAGATATAGATCGTCCTAGCGTTGGCACGATTTCCTAGGGCAACTACCGCCGGCCCACCAGGCACCATGTGTTCGAGCAAGAAGGTAAACAAGATGACCAAAACAAGCACGATGATGCCTTGGAGTGACCGCTTAGTCAGATATAACAGCATGAGAAGAGGCTAGCAAAAGACGAAGAAAGGCTCCGGCAAGAGCCGGAGCCTTTCTTCTGTATTGCTCAGTGAAACTTAGGAGACGTAGTGCCAGAGTTCTGGCGTACCCATTCCTGAGGCTTGAGGCACGTAACCACCCAGGTGAGGGCTGTAAGCAACAACGCCGACTGTCCAAACGTTGCCAACCGCTGGTGGGTTAGCTAGATAGTCGCGCTCGTACTTGTCGAGCGTCACAGTTCCCTGAATCGTTCCAACGATGTCCTTGTCAATCAGTGGAACTGAGTAAGTACCAGCGTTGGAGGATGCACCAGTGAGGAACAAGGGCTCTCCAGTTGGCTCGAAACCAGGGGCGTAAATCCAGCCTGAACCTGTGTACATGTCCCATCCGGTGTGGTGGGGGTTGTCGTTGTGGACAACAGCGCCGAAGCCAGCCTCAGTGATCTGGAGGTCAACGCCGTTAGCAGCAGCAGAGCCCTTCCAAGTCAAGTCAGCAGAAGTCGCGATGGATGAACCAGCTCCAGTACCATCGACTTTAAAGACCATCTTAGCGCCAGCGGCAATGTGCAATCCACAGTGACCCGTTCCCGCACCACCTTTGACGCAAGTCCAGATGAAGTTCTGCAGCTTCCAACCGTGGGCCTTCATAATCCCAGCAATTGCTGAGGCGGTGTAGGGGTCCTTGGTAACCGAAGTATAGGTGTTAGCGGGGTATGGGGGAATAGGCCCGAAGGTTGGGTATGCGTAACCACGATACTGCTGGTTCGATATCTGCTGCGCTGGATATGTATCGTTGAGCACAACACGGATGTAGTTTTGAGCGAAAAGTGCTCCACGAGTAGTCGTGTCATTTGGAGCAAGTCCCGAATCGTCGTGAGCACCAGTGTTTACTGAAGTCTCGTTCATCCAAGAGTAACCAACAGCCCATGAGTAAGCCACCGTCTTCTTATATCCAGCGGGCAACGTGATGTTGACGTGCGCGGTTGGAGCTTGAGAAAGACGAGTGATCTTGGCCATAGCTGATGAAGGAATACCACCGATATCAACCTGTCCGGTCTGCAACAGGGTCTGGCAGTCGCCAGTCACATCGTGACAGTCAATGAAGTTGAGCTTAGTTGGCGACTTCGCGTTGCGAGGACCACCGTAAGTAGCCGAACGGACCAACGAGTAGTTGCCGGCAGCCTCATCAAAGGTTGCGAGCTTGAAAGCACCATCGGTGTGGGCCCACAGCTGGCCAGTAGTGGTGCTGGTATCAGCCCAGTTCGCGGTGTCTGTTGCGTAAGCAGCCATGGTAAACCAAACTTCTTGACACTTGTTGGCTTGGTTGCTGGAGATAGCAGCCGCATTTGCAACAGTGTCGTAGCCGTTGGTGTCAACGTAAGCAGCGGTTGGTCCGTGAAGGTTGCCGTTACCAATGAAGGTGTCTGACCAGCAGCCAGCCGCAGTGTTGGTAATGGGCAAGGTTACTTGGCCAGGAGTCGTGGTGGGGTCGTAATTGCTAGGAATGATGTCCCAAGCCTGTGGCAACGGAGTGATGTTCGAAAGCGGGTTCATCACAAGCCACGTAGCGTTGACTTTGGTGTTCAGGTTGAGAACAAACTTCTTAGGTGAAATTACATTGATTGACTTGATGATGTCAGGAACAGACACATTTGCGCCGTTAACAGGTGCACCGTAGTTACCCCATTGGCTTGGGAACGCGGCCATAATATTTAGCCACTCAATTACGTCCTTAGCCTGCACTGGGGCGCCATCGCTCCAGTTGTAGTTGTTCAACGTAATAGTTGCGGTTAGGCCCCCATTTGACATGACTGGCGCCTTGGCCAATGACTCTGGGTAGTTCGGCGCTACGACGCCAGCAGCGGTACCAAACCAATAAAGTGGCTTATACATTGCGTACTGTAATCCGCCGTTGGTACTGGTGAAGTCCGCGCCGTCCATGTACGGGTAAATGAAAGTAGGTGTTGCGCCACAAACGCCACAATTACTCTCATTAACTGTCCATGAGAATGCGGTCTTTGGCTTAGTGGTCGCACCAGCGGTTGCTGCTGGCACGGCCAAGCCAAGGATCGACATACCCATGAGCAAGCTGAACCCGGCACGAAGGCCAAAGTGTTTCTTGTTCATGATTCCCCTTTCTTTCGAGCACTTACCCGAAAGATAAAAACGCCAGTTTCTGACGATGTCCATAGAATAATACGGTCTTGCCCACAAAACAAATGAAATGGCTCTTAAAAACCCTATTTTTTGGACGAATCTAAGACCAGCGTCCATCTTTCTAAATTAGTTTTTGCGCTTTTAGGGAAGTGGGTGCAGATTGGGAGTATTGTTCTCTTTTCAATGGTGCTCTCCGATCGTTCAATCAAAGAAGCTCTGGCCTCAGGCCGGATAGAAATCGACCCGCTAGGTGAAGATTGCATCCAACCGAGCTCGGTGGACCTGCACATTGACCAGTTTTACCGTGTTTTCCGAAACCACTCCGAGCGAGTCATCGACGTCAAAGAGGCCCAAGAGGACCTGACTGAACTCATCGACGTGGGACTGGACAAGCCGATGATCTTGCACCCCGGCGAATTCATGCTCGGATCGACCCTCGAGCGCGTCGCTATTGGCAATGACCTCGTTGGCCGCCTTGACGGCAAGAGTTCGTTGGGACGCTTGGGACTCGTGATTCACTCGACCGCCGGATTCATTGACGCTGGCTGGGATGGGCACATCACCTTGGAGTTGTCGAACATGGCGAACCTGCCCATCACTCTTTACACCGGCATGAAGATCGGTCAAATCAGTTTCTTCCAGATGACTACCGAAGCCGATCGTCCCTACGGGGCCAGTGGACTTGGTTCGAAGTACCGGGGGCAACGTGGCCCCACCCCGAGTCGCTACTCGGAGAACTTTAAAAAATAAGGCAGCATGCTCACTCGCATTCTTGTTGGATTATTCATCACACTGCTGTGTGGGGTCACCGCTACTCGTCGCTTTATTTGGACCGCGAAACTCATTCGCTCTGGTCAACCCGCCCCTCGCCGTTGGCAGGGATT
>Ga0214170_1000694_pt1 | contig 10754 bp, 9 predicted proteins | sample TroBogEpilimnion_2_FD_153008 | JGI IMG/M metagenome (GOLD analysis project Ga0214170, IMG submission 153008) | Freshwater microbial communities from Trout Bog Lake, WI - 27JUN2007 epilimnion | ecosystem: Environmental > Aquatic > Freshwater > Lake > Epilimnion/Euphotic zone | place: Trout Bog... | reverse complement strand
AGGTTCATATTCTGATGGTATTTTAGTTGATTATGTAAACAACAATGGTCGTATAAGCGTTGGTAGCGGTGATGCAATTACATTTTACAATGCTACTGAAACATCTCGTTTCCAATTATTACAAATTGGAACAACAGGTAACTTAACAATGACTGGCGGAACGTTGGCAACTAGTGCTACAACTGCCAACGTATTCAATACAACTGCTACAACAGTAAATGCATTTGGTGCGGCCACTGCAATTAGTGTTGGAGCAAGTACAGGAACAACTACAGTTAACAATGGTTTAACAGTTACTGGTGCTACTACATTAAGTTCTACACTAACATACGGCGGAGTTACATTAACTGCGGCAGCTACCGGTACAGGTAGTATGGTGTTGAGTACTAATCCAACAATTAGTGGATTAACTGCAACTGGCACATTTACAGTTCAGCAGACTAAAGAAGTTTTTACTACTATTGCAAGCCCTGGAACAAGTGCTACATTAAACTTTAATACCGCTTCTATTTTCTATCTAACAGGTTTAACATCAAATATTACAGCGGCATTTACTAACGTACCAACAACTGCTGGATTTGTAATAGCAACTAGCTTAATGATTGTACAAGGCTCAACTGCATATATTCCTAATGCAGTCAGCATTAACGGTACTGGACAAACAATCCGTTGGCAAGGCGGTGCAACTCCGTCTGGCACAATCAGCCACGTAGATGTTATTAGCTTTACATTTATCTGTACAGGTACATCGACATATACAGTTATTGGCGCACTAACAGATTTTAACTAATATGCCACGTTTAACATCCTTTACTAACCAAATTGAAACTGGTGGCATAAATTTTGCCTTGCTTTAGCGAAATCCGTGTTAGTAATAATAGGAGATATACCACTACATTTACTCCTCCTGCCACAGCATTTCACCAAGATGCAAACACCATTTCGTTAATCAGAGCTAGACCAGCAGGATTACCAATCCAGGGAGCATAATTGGCTCCATAAAACTTGACCCCTGTAATAAAAGTGTTATATACTAGCAATACTACAGGGGATTCTTATGATTATTGGTGTATGCGGTTTTATCGGTTCTGGCAAAGATACTATTGCCGATTATCTTACTAACTTTCACGGTTACCGCCGAGAATCCTTTGCAAACAGTCTTAAAGATGCAGTAGCACAAGTATTTGGCTGGGATCGCACTATGCTTGAAGGTCGTACAACACAAGCCCGTGCGTGGCGTGAACAAGTAGATCCATGGTGGGCAGAACGTTTAGACATGCCTAATTTAACACCACGCTGGGTATTACAATACTGGGGTACAGAAGTTTGCCGTAAAGCATTCCATGATGATATTTGGATCGCTTCGTTAGAAAATAAACTACGCAACTCAAAAGATAACATAGTTATTAGTGACTGCCGTTTTCCTAATGAAATTACCAGTATTAAAAATGCAGGCGGTATTGTAGTCCGTGTTGTCCGTGGTCCTGAACCCGAGTGGTATCAAGTAGCAGAGTATGCTAATCAAGGACAGGAAATGTTCCAAACTAGACTAAAAAGTTACGGTATCCATGCTAGCGAAACTGCCTGGGTTGGTACCAAATTTGATTATATTCTGGACAATAACGAAACAATTGATGACTTGTACACACAAGTTAAAGGCGTTATAAATCTGGCACAAGATCCCCTTGTCGCCAACGAACACCCTCTTTATGCAGGACTCTCTGACAGTTTGCACATACAGTCTTGAGATTAGTGTGACGGCAATTGTCCAAGTCGCCGTCCACATGAAATACATTAAACACATCTTTATGCGGTGATTTATACCCGCATTTATCACACGAGTTCTTCATTATATAACCTGCTTGTTGCCATCGAGGTATTTTAACTCCTCGTAGGCATGCACCGCATTGACTACGGTAGTAAGGTTTCTTGTTCTTGTAATAATTAATCGCTACGGGCAATCTACCGCATGTACATAAAGGTCTCATATTTTATTTAAGCCTTTTCCGTGCCTTTTCGTTGGGTTATAACCTTACCATTTATTCAAAATGCACTAAATACATTAAGAACATGTATTCACGGAGATTACAATATGGCTCAACTTAGTTCACCAGGCGTAAGCGTAACAGTAGTAGACGAAAGTTTCTACACACCACCTGCACCAGGTACAGTACCTTTAATTATCATTGCTTCACAAGCAAACAAAATGAATTCAGCTGGAACAGGCATTGCTCCAGGAACCCTAGCGTCAAATGCTGGAACTGTATATTTGTTAACAAGTCAAATGGATCTTGGCAATACCTTTGGTGTTCCATACTTCCAAACTGACGCTGAAAACAATCCAGTTAACGCAGGCGAACTAAACGAATATGGTTTACAAGCCGCTTATAGCTTCCTAGGAGTAAGCAGTCGTGCATACGTTGTACGTGCTAACTTAGACACTAGCCAGCTAATCGGAACTCCAACAATTCCAACAGGCGCACCTGCTGGAGGCACTTTCTGGCTTAACACATCAACTACACAATTTGGTGTATTTGAATGGAACGCTAACCCAGCAACTGCAACAAACGGACAAACATTTATAGAGCAACAGTCAATTGGTAACTTAGTTGTTATCACTAACCCTGCTTATGTTAACAACAGCACATACGCTCCATTACCAAGTTTTGGCGCACAAGGCGATTATGCTGTAGTAGCGTTAACAACATTAAACAAACTATGGTACAAGAAAGGCTTAACAAATACAGCCGCTGGTACATGGGTACAAGTTGGAACTTCAGCTTGGATTGCAAGCCGCCCAACAGCTACAGGTACTATTGCTAACCCAACATTATCTGCAACTGGTACATCATTCACTGGTCAAATTAGTGGAACAACATTAAGTGTAACAGGAACTGTTACCGGTGGCCCATTGGCAATTGGTGATGTACTATCAGGCACAAACCTTGTTGCTGGCACAACCGCAATTACTGCTGTAAACACATCAACTTTTACTGCTACAGTAAGCGGTACAACATTAACTGTAACTGGTTCTCCAGTTGGAACAATTACTGTTGGTATGGTAATTACAGGTACTAGCGTAACAGCAGGTTCATACATTACTGCATTAGGTACAGGTACAGGCGGAGCTGGTACTTATACATTAAACCAAGCTACAACTGGCACTCCAACAACTGGTACAAGCTATACAGTTAACCCAACACAAACTGCGGCAAGCGGTACTATTACAACTGGTGGCGATACATTAACACTTAACGGCACAATCTTTACAGGTGTTACAAGCGTTACTGCATTGGCAGCGGCTATTAACGAAGTTGCTCCAACTGGTGTTACAGCGGCAGCACTTAACGGTTATTTGAATTTGTATTCAAATGGTACAACAACTAACTCAACAACTGGTGCTATTACATTGTCAGGCACTATTGTAGCTAAAGTTGGTTTATCTTCGACTACATATCTATGCCCACAGTTTACAGCTAGTTCACATACAAGCATTCCTAACTATGGTAGCTATACCAATGCTAATACTGCTAACGGTGCTCCTACTGGTTCTGTATGGATTAAAACAACTTCAGTTAACTTAGGTTCTAACTGGATTATTGAACAATACAACTCATCAACTTCTAGTTGGGTAACACAAAATGCTCCATTATATGCAAGCAACTATGCGGCATTGGCAGCTCTAGACCCAACAGGCGGCGGTATTAATCTTTCATTAGATCAATTGTATGTAAAATATAATGACGATGAGCAAACTCCACAATACGCAGATTGGAAAATTTACTATCGTAGTGGAGTAGGCCCAACAAGCGTAACTTCAAGCGTAATTACAGCAACTACATTTAATGCAAGCAGTTATTCATTTACAGCGGCAGCTAGCCAAATTGGTTCTAGCACATTACCATCAGCATCAACAGTATCATTTGTTGCTACTGGTTCAACCGCAGATGCAACAACATTAATGACAGCATTATCAGCTGGTATTAGTGATCCACTAGTTTCGTTCACATTGAACGCTAATAACAGTATTACAATTACACATATTGCAGGCGGTGACATTTTATTTGTTGATGGTTTAAATACTCCATTAAGTAAAATCTTTACTCCAGGTACAACAGGTAACTGGAACTATACTGCTCCTAAAATTGATAACGCTTCTGGTGCAAGCTCAACAACTTATGTTATGAGTAACTGGGCAAGTACCGTTGGTACAAGCGGATTAGGTATTGCTACAGCTAGCGCAACTCCTCCAACAACTACTCCTGCAAGCGGAACATTATGGTATAATGATGGCATTGCTAACTTTGACATCATGATTAATGACGGTTCACTATGGCGTGGTTATTTGACAACACAAGCTAAAGCTATCAACAGCGCAGTTTACGCAAGTGGTAGCCAGTTATATACTGACCCAGCTGGTCCAATTGTTAGTGCTAGTCAGCCAACAACACAAGCCGCTGGTACTCCTTTAGCTAACGGTGATTTGTGGATTGATACTGCTACTATTGGCAAATTCCCACAAATCTTCAAGTACAACAGCTTAACAGGCAAGTGGGTATTGATTAATAATACAGATCATACAACAGGCAACGGCATTGTATTTGCTGACGCACGTTGGAGTGACCAATCATCTTTAGCCACAGTACAAACAGGGCTAGGTGCTCCAGATGCTATTTCAACATTGTTGTTAAGCAGTTTCGTTGACCCAGATTGTATTAGTCCAGCATTGTATCCAAAAGGTACATTATTGTTTAACTTACGTCGTAGCGATTACAACGTTAAGAAATATGTTACTGGTTATATCAATACTTCAACTTACAACACACAATACAGCGGTACATATCCAGTAGGCGCAGGTCAGTTAATGACTAACTATTATCCAGATCGTTGGGTAAGCGATGCGGCAAACGATACAAACGGTGTTGGTCGTTTTGGTGCATGGGCACAACGTCAAGTTGTTGTCCAAGCTCTAACAGCTACAATCGAAAGCAATCAAAATATTCGTCAACCAGACACAGTTATTTTCAACTTACTAAGTTGCCCAGGTTATTTAGAAGTAGCAAGTGCAATGGTTGGTTTGAATACTGACAACGGTTTATCAGCATTCATCGTTCACGATACACCAGCTCATTTGACACCAGATGCAACAACACTAAGCAACTGGGGTAACAATACAGCAGGTGCGGCAGTTGACGGTTACAACGGTTTAATCTTTACAGATGCATACTCAGCAATTTATTACCCATGGGGCTATTCACAAGACTTGTTAGGTAATGATATTGTTGTTCCTCCAAGTCACATTATGTTGCGTACAATCGCTCTTAGCGATAACGTTTCTTATCCATGGTTTGCACCAGCTGGTGTACGTCGCGGTGGTGTAACAAACGCAAGTAGTGTAGGTTATGTTGATGTAAACACTGGCGAGTTTAACACAGTTGCATTGAATCAAGGACAACGTGATACACTAGCAGGAATCCATGTAAACCCAATTACATATCTTGCAGGAACAGGTTTAGTAGCTTATGGACAGTACACACGTCAACTAGTTGCTAGCAGTTTAGATCGTATCAACGTAGCACGTTTGGTAATTTATCTACGTTATCAATTGAATAAGATTGCAAAACCTTATATCTTTGAACCAAATGATACTATCACACGTAATCAAATCAAACAACAAATCGAAGCAATGTTATTAGAGTTAACAGCTCAACGTGCATTGTATGACTTCTTGGTAGTGTGCGATACTTCAAATAACACACCAGCTAGAATTGATGCAAGCGAATTACACGTTGACATCGCTATCGAACCAGTTAAGGCAGTTGAATTCATTTATATTCCATTGCGCTTAGAAAATACTGGAGCCATCAAAGGCCTTGGTGGGAAATAATTAGGAGAACATTATGGCAATTGCGGCACTATCAAATTTTACAGTACCTTTAGCATCAGACCAAAGCGCATCAACACAAGGTATGTTGATGCCGAAACTGAAGTATCGCTTCAGAATCAGCTTTGAGAATTTTGGTTCAGGCAACAGTACTACAGAACTAACTAAACAAGTGGCCGAGGCAGCTCGTCCAAGTGTTAAGTTTGCAGATCAGAAAATTGAAGTTTATAACTCAGTTATTCACTATGCTGGCAAACCAGCATGGGATCCTATTGCTATCAAGTTACGTGATGACGTTACAAACGCCGTTACTACATTAGTTGGCGAACAGAATCAGAAACAATTTGACTTCTTTGAACAAAGCTCTGCGGCTTCAGCAGGTGACTACAAGTTTACAATGCGTATTGAAATTCTAGATGGCGGTAACGGATCTAGTACTCCAACAGCATTAGAAACATGGGAATGTTACGGTTGCTACTTAGTTTCAACAAACTATCAAGATTTAAAATACAGTGACCAAGGTCCTGTAATGATTGATCTTAGCATCCAATTTGACAATGCAGTACAAGTTGGTCCAGTAGGTGCAATTGGATCTCCAACATCAGTACAGACTTTCCCAGGCGGTACAAACGCTTTAGGTGCTTAATAACTAAAACCCACTTCGGTGGGTTTTATTATAGGTATTCATTAAGTGCGTAGTTTATTATTTCGATAAATAATTGTATGGCATTCACACCTAATTCTTATCTTAATGAAACGCAAACTGGCCCTAATCAAGGCCCTGAAATCTTACGAGATCAGCAACATGCGGCACGGTTATTTAACGCTGACCAATTTAGACTAGCTCCTAAAAGTAAGTTTTTATTCCATGTTGCATTTGGAATTAACCCATCATGTGTGCGTAATCCGGCGATTATTAATACCTATGGACAAGAAATTAATATGCTAGTTAAGGCAGTAGACTTACCAAGTTATACTGTTCAAACAGAAGTTCTTAATCAATACAACAGAAAAAAAGTTGTACAATATCAGCACAAGCCTGGTGAAATATCACTTAAATTCCATGATGATAACATGGGTTTAATTAACCAACTGTGGCAAAATTATTATAGTTACTATTATGCAGACTCATCAACTGCAACGGTTCCAGGTGCGTTTTCTAGAAATGCAACTAAAGCATTTAGTAGTATTCCTGCTAATTACGGATTCGATGCAGGCAGTACTGTACCATTTTTTAATTATATTAAAATTTATCAGATGGCTAGACATGAATATGTCTGCTATCAGTTATGGAATCCAATCATACAATCGTGGAATCATAACAAATTAAGTTATAGCGATGGCGGTGTAAATGATTTTGATATGAAACTTCAATTCGAAGCAGTGAGTTATAGTGTAGGTGCTGTAGCGGCAGACATGCCAGAAGGCTTTGGTGTAACACATTATGATACCACTCTTAGTCCATTGCAAGCTAACACTTCGGCCGGAGGATCTCCATCTACAGGTGCAGGCGGTCCTAGCTTTGTAACAACATTAGATTCAACGGGACTTGCCGCTGGAGCATTATCGACAGCCATTGCACAAGTTAACACATATCAAAACGCACAATCATCAAGTAGCCCATTAAGTGGTGCGGCAGGTGTTATTGGCGCGGCGGCAGGTGTAGCAGGTGTTATTGGCATCGGTTCAAGCCTGTTAAGTACAGCAGGCGGCTTATCTGGAATTAGTTTCCCAGGAGCAGGCGCAATCGGTGACGCAGTATCAGGTATTGGCGGAGCGATTAGTGATGTTGCATCTGGAGTCGGCAGCGCAATTAGCGATGCGGCTTCTAGTGTAAGTGACGCAGTTTCAAGTTTATTTTAATATATGACAGCATCTAATTTACCTTTATCCGCAGTAAACGGAAGTACCGTAAAAACATTCTTTGACAATTTAAGTCAAGCACCTATGAGCTTTCCAGCAGGACAGATCGATGCAGTGACTGGATTTTTTATCAAGCGTGGATTTGACTCAACAGGTGCAGGTTCAGTTGCAATCGTGTTGCTAAGACAAGCAAGGACTGAAAATGTCAATGTTTTTACTTTATTAGATTCCTTAAAGGGATTAACCGATGTACAACTTAGCCAAGTTGTAGCACAAGTGCTAAACGCTAGTAGAGACAGAACTAGTTTGTTAGGGTTTAGGACTGCTCCTATCACTAACACGTACGAAGCACGTAACATTTTAATCTAATATGGCTAAGTTTGCACGTGGCAAATTTGTAATGAAGCACCCTGAGAAATATGTAGGGACTAAGGTTCCTACTTATCGTAGTAGCTGGGAATGGAGCTTTATGAATTTTTGCGATAACAACAAGGCAATCCAAAAATGGGCAAGTGAAGCAATTCAAATTCCCTACAGAGATCCATTAACTGAACGCCAAACGGTATATGTCCCAGATTTCTTTATACAGTATGTGGACAAGTATGGTAAAGTTTCTACCGAATTAATCGAAATTAAGCCCGCTAGTCAAACAGTTTTAGAACGTGTGGGCAAAAACAAGTTCAATCAAGCACAGTACGTTAAGAATCAAGCCAAATGGGCCGCCGCCAGCTTATGGTGCAGACAGCAGGGCATTAAGTTCCGTATTCTTAATGAAAATGATATATTCAGTCAGACATAAGCATAAGTAGTATTATGACTAAAAAACTTGAAGAACTACTTAATCTTCCCGAAAGTAAAAAAATTATTAAGGAAGAAGAAAAACAACAAAAGCGCGAAGTAGCGGCTCCGTTCATCCGTGACATACACGAGTTTGATAAGATTTCAGCGGCATTACCCCCGGTAAAAGGCCTTGGCGATGCAAGCGATAGTGAATTTGACGACTTAGCTAAAAAAGCTACAGAGGCGTATGATGATTTAATGGACTTGGGCATGAACGTTGAAGCACGTTATAGTGCCCGCTTGTTTGAAGTTGCGGCTAGTATGTTAAAAAATGCTGTAGATGCAAAAAGTGCCAAGATTGATAAAAAGCTCAAAATGATTGAACTACAGCTTAAGAAACAAAAGTTGGACAATGATGCCAATAGTTCAGACGATGGCGTTACAATTCAAGGCGATGGTGTTATTATTACAGATCGTAATAGCCTAATAGAAAAATTAAAGAATTTGAAATAAATACAATACTAGGATTACACTATGAAATCATTTAAAGAATACTTGACAGAAAGCAAAAAAGTTTACGAATTTAAGGTAAAAATCATCGGTGAATGTCCGAAAGATTGCTCTGCAAAAATTAAAGCCGCATTATCACAATATCATGTGAATGCAGTCAGCGAAGGCAAACGTACACCTGTACAGATGAATCATTCATCTTTCCCAGAACACAAAAACATCGAAATGAGTATTTTCGATGTTGCAACAAGTTACCCAGCAACAAGCGTACAAATTCGAGATTTGATTGCACACGGCCTAGGTAAAAGTATTTCAGAAGTTCAAGCATTAACTACACTTGAAGCAGAAGAACTTGTAATTAATCATCAGCATGACCAACGTACAGGCAATGCAATCGTTGGAACAATCCAAGATGCTAGCGATAACAGTAGCTTGGTTGGCGACAAATATAATTTAAGTTTCTTAAAAGAATTAAACAAAGAAAAACATCAAGGTACCCAGTACAAAGGTTACAATGATGAAATTCTAGCAGACAGCGTTCCAGGACTTGCTCCTGAATATCGTAAGACTAAAGAAAGCACAGTTGAAAAAGCTCATCGTAGCCCTGTTGCTAAACGCGGTGATGACATCGGCAAACAAGCTATAAGGATGAAATAATGAATTTAAATCAACTAATATCAAAATTAAAAGCAATCGACGAAGGTGAAGTAACTTCAGCACCTCCAGTTGCTCCTGAACATACAGACAAGCCAGCAGAAGCAGAAGGCATTATTATCGGTGGACCAGTGCCTCCAATGATGGGCGGTATGGGAATGATGGGTCACGAAGAAGCTCCTAAGCAACCTGACAATGTAACAATGAATGTTAGCATTAACGGTTCAGGTGCAGGTGGCGTAAAAGATCTAATGAACATTTTACGTGATATCGAAAACGGTCCAGCATCACATGTTGGTCAAGTACACGATAATGAACCATTGTTTGGCGGACCAAAAGGTCACGAAGAAAATGTAGGCGAAATGTTTGATGACGATAAAGAAACATGGGGCAACAGCGCACATGGTGATGCAGGCCATCATACTCATGGAGTAGATGCAGTTACAGCTAGTGGCGATGACATGAATCGTTCTAAGCCAGCACATAAACATAGCTATCGCAATGCAGATAACCCAATGGCAATGGAATCATTAGTTGACCGTTTAAGTTCAATGTATCAAGCTATTAAAGAAGAACGTACAGAAGAAAAAGATGAGAAAGGCAATGTTGTTAAATGGAAAGAAGAAACTCCATGGCGCAAAGCACAAGACAAAGATGGCCGCGGCAAAGTAACTAACATGAGTGATAAAGCTCGTCGTGAATCAGAAAAACTGGCCAAGAAAGAACTTAAAGAAAATGCTACGCACGTACCTATCGGACAACAAATGGCCAATGATGGTATTACTTATAGCGGCGCTAAAGAAAAAGAACTCATCGGATTAATGGCCGAATACATGCAGAAAGATGGAATGAGTCCAAAAACAATTCGTTACCTTTTAAGTTACGATGAAGATTTTATTCCTGATCAACTAAGCTATTTGCCAAGAGAACACGAGCATCATCATAGTCATGCACATAACATGGGAGAATCTCAACTGTATGAGAATGACTTAGAGAAAGCTCTTGACTCCACAGCAGGCGGTTTCACTGGATGGAATCACATGCAAGGCAAAAGTTACGAAAA
>Ga0214170_1000693_pt1 | contig 10755 bp, 9 predicted proteins | sample TroBogEpilimnion_2_FD_153008 | JGI IMG/M metagenome (GOLD analysis project Ga0214170, IMG submission 153008) | Freshwater microbial communities from Trout Bog Lake, WI - 27JUN2007 epilimnion | ecosystem: Environmental > Aquatic > Freshwater > Lake > Epilimnion/Euphotic zone | place: Trout Bog... | reverse complement strand
CCTCTACTTCTGCCAGGATGGATAGCCCAATACTTCAATGCGCTTTAAGGTTTTTGGTGCGGCTGGAGGGATTCGAACCCCCGACCCTCGGTTCCGTAGTTCCATCTAGGAAGCATCAATACAGGAATCTGATTGTAACTTTACACCACTTAGGTCCGACGTGTTCATGCATGTTTAACCGTGTTCAGTGGGATAAGTGTTGTGATAAGTGTTGTGAGCCTCTTACCAGCCTCTCGTCAATCCAAGCCCCGACTGACCCATTTCAGGCTCACCAACTGAGAATTTGATGCTGGTTCTTTTCAGGGGTCAAAGATAGCAAGAGACCCTGCTCCTTGCCGACCTATTTCAGGCCTACAAGGGCAGGGTTCTCGAAACAGCCGAGGCTGGATTTAAAGCTACGAGTCGTAGCGGCGGTGCCAGCGAATACCATTGCACTTTGTAATCGTCGCGACCTCGACTGGCCCCCCACAAGTTGCCTGAGTATCTCCCATCGCGGCAGTTAATTCCTGCATTCGCACCATTAGCTCGGCTGTTTGCGCGGCCGCAGTTTCACCCATTGCACCAAAAACTCGAAGGAAGTTTGCCGTGCGCTCTTCCATCCAATCATTGACAATGTTGGCGAGTCCGCTGCGGTAGTTCTCGAGGTCCTTCCCCTTTGCAGAAAAAACTTGCTCCGCACCTTCAACCGCCACTTCAACTACCTCTTGGGCGAACTCTCTCGACACCCCATGCACCTCTGCTTGAAGAATTGAGTCTTGAGCTGGGAAGGTAACTCGGGTCGGAATACCATTTACGGCGGGATCGTCACTCTCTAAGGAGTAAATCATTTCGGGGCCATTTTCGGTTACAACGCACGCCACTACTTTCGCAGTAGCGATGGCGGGCACTACTTGGTTACGCCCGTATCCCACCGCGCAAAGCAGGGTGTCATTGCGCTCCGGGTAATCCAAGTGGAGGGCATTTGCGATGAGCTCACAGAGTTCCGCCTCTTGCTCTGCTGTCGACTCGATAACGACCCCCAGATCTTCACCTAGGTGGTCGATTAATTTAGGCGAATTCAACTTTGAAAATGCTTTGCTCATTTCAGTTGCACTTGGGGCTTTCAAAGTCTTGTCAGTGGGAGTCTTTGAGACAAAGTCTCGAATCTTCAAAAGAATTTCGCCAAATTCACGTGACGTAACCTTTTTACCGTTCGCCCTATCTAAAGGGGCCAGAATTACATTGTCCGATGCCTCATTCAGAGTTGAAAGTAATCCACATACTGCGCTCTGAGTCAGTGCATCATTAGACACACCTGCTTGCGCGCACATTGCTGAATAGCCCTCCGAGGTCATCAATTGCTTTAGAGTCTCTTCCGGCGACAACTCCTCCCCGAGTGTAAAGCAACTTTCAATGGCAATCTTGAAAGGCATTCCAGGGGCTAGCCCGTCGCGTCCTGCCACCGTGACTAGAACCTTGTCGCTTCCTTGCGCGATTTTCGAGCCTTCAGCAGTCTGGTAGGTTCCATCAGCATTCGGGAAGCTCTTATCCACCTCTGAACCAATGACTGCCTGGTTTGGACTTCTGCCCAGTATTTGCGCTGTCATATCAGAACCCCACCTTGGATGTGTTCACGTGAACTGTTCGTAGGTGCTTGGGGTAACGCGAGGGGGGAATTGCGAAAGTGAGCGCAATCTTCTGAGGTGCCTCGCCCTTCGAGAACTCCGCATTGAGATTTGCCGGCAGCTTTACGCAACGGGCAGAACCCTCCTCTACCAACAAGGGCTGTCCGAGAGGGATTCGAACCAAACTGTCAAGTTCGTCCTTGCTGACAGCTTCAACTGATTCGGGAATCAGGTGAAGACCGTGAACAACGAACGATGCCTTTTCTGACTCCAAAGACAAAAGGCCGTCGCGATACCCAGCGCGAATGTCAAGCCCAGCGTTCGACTGTTGATCTCGGGTACGCGCAGCCTCTCTGAGTGCCAGAAAGGCCAGCAATAAGCCAAGGACAGTCCCCAGGCTCGCCATTGGATCGATTGCAAAGTGAATTGTTGCGGTTGGCATTTGACTTGCTCCGTTATGATTAATGCCTTGGATGTTCCGAGACGTTTCTTGGAATTTCCAAGAATTAGAGACTAATGGAAGTTGCCGCTGCTGTGACCAAAACTTTTGATTCCGCCACTGTCCGTGCTTCTATCGAGGCGCTTCGAAGGGGGTTGCCCGAAAGATTGAAAGATGGTGAGACTGCCCAATCGAAGAAAATGCCACTTAAAGACTTTGCCAGTCAATGCGGGCTCCCCCTTTCAACCGCACACGCCAAGTTCGGAATTAATAGTGACGGGAGCTTTAATGATGGCGAAGTCGAGCATATTGCGAGGTGTTTTGGGCTCACCCCCCAAGATTTATTAGATCTAGGAGCGGCGAAGAACAGTTCGTCCATTCTCAAAAAGGCAGCTAACTATTTGGATAGGCAAAAAAAGTCGAATGGCACAGATTTCGCTACTCCACCAGATTTTGGGGAGATTAAATTTCGGTTTAATTCAGAAACATGTGTTATCAACCAGAATTTTGCTCAAAAAACTGGGCTTTGGGCAGAAATTGAATCCTATTGGGACAACGGACTTAAGCGGGGAACGACAATCACACCGGGAAAATCGATTGTTTTAACCCGAGGCGAAATTGTCGAGATTGTTTCCAAATGCAGAACACGCACACCAGTCTTAGCTCTGGCCCAGTCAATGGCAGTTGGCAAACAGCGAAGCAAATTGAGCATTTGGAGAACCTTCGATATAGAGCATGCCGAAATTGAATCAGTGCTCGTTCAAACCGATTTTCTCCTGATTCAAGAGGGGCCAGTTAAGGCATTCAGTTTTTTGGTATCGGACTACGCGGGGCTTCCGGGTGTCGGTGCTTCTACGGCGAGTTTTTATCTCTACCTCGTTGCTAAAGCCTCTGGGAGTTTCGACAAAATAATTCCGGCGCCGGTGCCATTCAATTCCACTAGCGCGAGAACCATATCCTTGGGCACAAAAGATAAGGTCAAAGTCTATGGAATCTACCTAGAACGAGTAAGTGCTTTGGCTGAAATGTGGCATGTTGAGCCGGATTTAGCGGAGTATTGGATGCACGAAAACCCTGAAGTCATTTTCTAATCAGGCGCAAGCTGAGCGCTGCTTGGTTCGGAACATCCAGACCAAAATGTCAACAACTCGAAGCTCGGTAATTTCAGAGGGGATCCCTCGTTGGCGCATTGCCGTAACTCCACTCTGGATCTGATTCTGGTATTGACACATTTCGGAAATAATGCTGTCCCAATAGGTCCCGTTTGCGTTTCCCTTGGCCTTGCGATCGGCGATTGAACCTTTCTCATCAAGAATCGGAATCAGGCCAGGACGCTTTCTAGCGAGTGGTTTGGTTCTCGATGGCGGTGCATTTCCGCTAACCCCAACCAATGGTCCAATTAGTGAACAAAGTAAATCAATGTCAGTTCGCAAAGCAGAATTTAAATTCAGATTAAATACGTTAGAAACGACAGGAACCCGTGCCAAGACACAGTGAAAGTGTGATTTGCAGCCTTGTATGTTGCATACCAATGACGAAGTTTTATCAAATATGAATTCATTCATTTTCGCAGTTACCGCCTTCGTGTTCGAAAAATCGCGCATGCTCAGAGAACCGACCAGATAAAGATCCGACGCAAGCATCGTATTTGGGTCCAAATCTGGCGTCAGATCGAAAGCCGCTCCTGTGTACTGAGCTAAGTAGTTTTGGATCCAACGAATCGAACAGTCGAGCCGGGAGTTGTGAAAATTCCCATTAGCGTCAGTTTGCCCGCAACCTGTCGTTGCGGCATCATCAAAGTATTCGGCAAAATTCATAGGGCTTCCCAGTAAAGAGTCTTTGCTTCACGTTCAGTTCACCGATTCGCGGGGAGCAAATTCAAGCTCAATTGCAGCTTCCTTGAAGAGTACCGTTTCACACCAGTTGACCCCCTGAACTTCACAATTGACCTTCCTCTCGCAAAATTGCATTGCAATATTTCTCGCCAAATTCACTCCTGGTTTCCACGCATTCCTGTTGCTCACACCCCTAAGGTTCTTGGCAAACCAGAAGGATGTCTCAAGTCCCGATGTGTTTTGACACCCCTGACCCAAATTCACATCCTCTGAAGCAAATGGCCCGTAGCTATGCTCACAGATCAGGTCTTGAGTATCAATTTTCCTAGGCTCTCCGCCTTTACCCTGTTCGAAGCCGGTCCTAATGGCATCCCAGAAAGAGACTGCGTCTCTCCCGCGCGAAAGGCCTTTTTTATGCCACTTTCTAATCTGCTCCCTCAGTTCTAGTGCAACTTCCCCAAAGCACTTTTGACATACGACTTCAGAGCATCGACTTCCCTCAACTTTGCCCATAGGCGCTTTTGGAAAAAGAATATTTCGCCTTGTGTGATCTAGTCGCGACTTACTCGATTCATTGGTGTTGGAATCAGGGTCGACTGTGACCGTATTTCGCCTTGGTCTTTTCGTGGATTTGCGAACCTTTAGTTCGTCGACATATCTCCAAAGAACTAAGTCAACATCAGCTGCTCTCCAAAGTCCACCAACACAATTAGGCCTCTGGACACCAAGGTCATTTAGCTCTTTGGCAATTGTTCTACACCCTCTGCTGTAATTCAAATAACTTTGCTTGTCCTCATCAATGTGAAGGAGCCCACTCAAGTAGCTGTCGAGCACAGCAGAGTGTTCAGGAGCTAAAAATCTCGTGAACTTACTGGCATATGAAATTCCAATACCGTTCAGGTCATCGAAGGCCTGGATGGCTCCTCCTAAGGCCCAGTCCAAGTCTTCTTCCGTCCGCTCCCCGACTTGCTTGTCATGAAAACCGCAAATCGCTTTACAAGCCTTGTTTGTCTCATTGAGCAAGACATCGTCGCTCGAATCTCGAATGTAGTGCCATATATGTACCTTTGATCGGCCGGACCAGTCGCATATGAGCCTCATCCACTCTCGGACATCAGAACCGGTGAGCGTTTCGTCGACCGAAAGTCGTAGTAATTCGACACTGCGTTCTTCAATCTCATCCGTAGGAAGACCCTTCAAATCGTCGAATTCACGTGCGCTGACATAGAGTCTCCCAAAATCATCGAACTTGATTGAGTGAATCTGGAGCGTGTTATCTGAAAACTCAAACAATTGCATACTTATCCTCAGCCATTCAAAACGCAGACGGAGCACCTTTCATCCAATGCTATATATTTGGCTATTCTTTTTTCATGATGCAAATCAGCAAAATCGCCCTTAAATGAACCCAGATGCTGAGCTGCTTGAATCATTTTCCAAAGGCCGTTGATTTATTGAAATTAACTCTGTCTCACCTAAAGGGGAAAATCTATGAAGCGTAACTTCGCTATTCGCATGATGTTGATTATTTCGCTCGTGATACCTGCTCTTTCACTCGCTGCAAATGCTTCATCCTCAATCTGGTTGAGCCGTGAAGTAGCCATTCAGCTAAACGCCGGAAATAATGCCAAAATTACATCGGTCAGTTGTGCCACCGCTCATTTTTGCGTCGCTGGCGGTTACTTCGAATTGAATAATACGTTTCCGGAAGCATTTGTGTCTACCTATAACGGAATGGGCTGGCACGATCAGGAGATTACTGGTTCATTAAATGTTGGAGGTTACGGTGGTGGCTACGCTGTCTCGGCTTCTGTGAATTCTGTGAAATGCCTGACTACGACTTTTTGTGTAGCCGGCGGAACCTTCGTAAATCCAGGAGGCGGCCAAGCATTTGTATCGGAGTACAACGGGAAAGTATGGACCGACTATGAATTGGCGAGGCTATTTAACCCTGGCGGAAACGCGAGCGTGACCTCTTTGGACTGCTCGTCACCCACCTCATGCGTTGCCGGTGGCTACTACGAAGACAATCACCAGTCACGTCAAGCCTTCGTCTCCAAATGGGATGGGGCAAAATGGACCGATCACGAAATCGCAAGTTCATTAAACCTAGACTTGCATGGCGTTGCAGAAGTGACCACCGTGAACTGTGATTCGACCGTCTTTTGCGTTGTTGGCGGTTTTTATACGGACGCCCTTGGTGAACAGCAGGCACTTGTTTCAATCTTTAATGGCAAAACTTGGTCCGATCAGACTGTTGGTGGTTTGTTAAATGTCGGAAACTACGCCGAAATTAACTCAGTTGACTGCGCTTCAAAGATATTTTGCGTTGCGGGCGGCCAGTATGCGGACGCGAACGGGGCCCAGCAAGCTTTCATCTCGAAATTCAATGGGAAAAATTGGGCTGACCATCAGATAGCTTCTTTGCTGAATTCAAACAGGGCAAGTGCAAATTCCGTGAGTTGCGCAACTCCTTCATTCTGTGTTGTTGTTGGGTTTTATTCGGACGTGGGCCAACATTTTTCTGAAGTTGGGCCACTGCGCCAGGACGCGTTTGCTTCCGTTTTCAACGGCTCAAGGTGGATAGACCAGGAACTGCTCGGTCAGTTAAACCTAGGTGGGGCTGCAAGAGTTAGCTCGGTTGTCTGCAAATCACAGTTGTTCTGCGCTATGTCAGGCAGCTTCTTGGATGGTGCCGGAACTGGTCATGCGATCATTTCCTTCTACAACGGACGAACTTGGAAAAGCAGCAACGTTGCCGATTCTTTCGCAAATACCTATTGGTCTAATGCAAGTTCTGTGAGTTGCGTTTCGAATTTATTCTGTGCTTCTGGCGGATATTACCTGCCTCAAGGGGTGATTGGTTATCAGGCTCAGGCCTTTGTGACCTCAAATTCAAATTTCTAAATGCCTAATGAAATCGACGCATTACGACGATTGATTGATTTTCGAATTTAGGTGGCAACCAGAGACTGAACAGTCCAGTTGGGGTGGAACTTCTGACTCTCGGTGCCGTGATTCAACCTGGACGTAGCAGTTCAGGCTGAAACAAAATCGCTAGTCGAGGCCCTTGTAATTTGCCGCCTCAAGTCGCGATTTAAAGTAAGCGGCAACTTGTGGGTCGGTACAGTACACATAGGTGCCCTTGGACCCACGCGTCAACAGTATTCGATAGCGATTTCGAATTAGTTCATCAATCCTTTTTGCGACTTCGGGATCTGAAGAGTTCTTAAAATTTGAGCCTTTGAATGCGGAAGTATCTGTTTTCGCTTGTTTCAATGGATTTGTTACAAGTTCGCCATCGCGGATTTCCACATTCGGACCAATGATGACACCCATGAAGTCTCCATCAAGCCCTTGCATCGTGTACACGCATCCGATCTCGTTCATTGCATTCGGCGAGTCCATCCAGCCAAGTCCAACCTCAAAGTCGTTCCACCGCAAATCAATACCGAATTCGTCTCTAGTGAAATCAAATTCTTCGCGATTTTTTTTACTTTTCCAGTCCCAGCAATATTCGGCCAGAATTCGTGATGACTCGACGGCATGGGGTTTCGCCAAAACCTCATTTCGCATATCGACGAAATTGTCAAAAACTCGAAAATCGTATGTGCAATCTGAAAGATCTACGGTTGAGCCACTAATCGTAGGCTCCAAGCTCTGAGTTACCCAATCAAGGTACTCGGCACCATCTTCGCAGCGAAACTGAGCAGTCAGTTCGACCAGAGTTGGTTCGACACCAAACTCCTGAGCAATCTCTGCAATATTGTCTTCCCTGCCAAAGTCTTCGTAAGTAACCGTTTGGGCGTCGTCAACAAAAAACACGGAGTGTTTAGTTGCTGCGATTATCTCTCTAATCTGATTCTTGCCCTTATCTTTGCTGGAAAATGCCACCGGCACCAACCGGTGCGCCTCATCCACTAGAACTACGTCTAAAGCGTTTGGCGCACTGTTGTAAAAACCATCTGAGCCTCTAAAAATCGTTGACACTTCGTTTCGCTCTCTGATACCGGCTAGGCGCTTCGCGTAGATCGTGCGAGGGGCCGAATTCTTCGAGACGTACATCGCAAGTCTTCCGCTTGCAATCAAGTCAAACAAGGCATTACAGGCAACTAGAGTCTTGCCGGTTCCAGGTCCGCCCCGAACAATCACCACGGTTTTTAGGTCACTTGAGCTTGCTGCAATTATTTCATTGGTTGCATGACGTTGTTCCTTGGACAGCCGGAAGTATTTGTTCCCTGAGGCCAATCCGGCTAAAAGATCTACAAATCTAGGCGAAACAACTAGGTCGCTTGCATCAAGTTTACGGATAACTTCGCCACCGTCACCTTTGACAAAAATCTTCTCAAGGTGTTCGCGCATGATGGAAAATTCACCATCGAGAAATACTGGCGCCTCAGAGATAAACGGGTACCGAGCGAGATCTCGAACGACGGAGGGGTCTTTCTCGTTGTGAAGAAAGGAAAAGCTTTCAACTCGTAGGTTTTCCTCAATGGCGTAAGAATAGAAGAGTTCGATTAATCGCTGATAATCAAGCGCTTGCTTACTCGGGTGATCTTTTAGTCCACGCTTGCCGCTCACGAAAACAGCGTCGACTTTGAAAGGTCTATCACTGGGCTTTACATCGCTCCATTGTTTCAACTCAATGATGACGATAGTGGGTCGAGAACTCTGATCGTACCCACTCAACATCACATCAACTCGTTTTGGATTGGTGTCAGAGTTGATTTGATACTCAATAGCTATACCTAAATTGTCGGGCAGCGAAGACCCAAGAAGCACTTTGAAAAATTTGTCGGCTACAGAATTATCCCAAGAGCGCATTTGGGCTTGACCGGACTTACCAAATTTGGCCGCGTAAGCAGCTTCGATTTCAGCTTCGATTGTGCCGTCAGTACAAGCTTTTAAAAACTCAAACTTGGTCGCAAGGTAAGAAATTGTCATTAAAGCTAGGTCCCTTTGCTTCACTCGAATTACGGTGTTAACCGCTACTATAAGGCATCATGGGCAGTAAAAATATTCCTCATGAATCAATTGAAGTACTTGGCCCCTACTACGTATATGCCCTTTTAGACCCCTCGAATGAGGAAATATTTTATGTAGGAAAAGGCTCTGGAAATAGGGCTACCAGTCATCTGAAGCGGCGAGTTCTTGAGGCTGACCCAGGATCTCAGAAATCCAAGAGGATTGAATCCATCCGCCGAGTAACTGGGCGAGAACCTGTAATCGACATCATTCGTAGGGGAATCAGAACCTCAGATGAAGCCTTCCAGATTGAAAGTGCACTCATCGACTGCCTCCCAGGTTTAAGCAACCAACAACTCGGACATGGAGTTGAACTCGGACGTGAGCGCCTTGACTCAATAATTGAACGCAGCCAAGCACCGCTATTACAGGACGATATGGCTCCCCCCGCGATATTGATTCGCCTGGGAGACAACTGGGTGCCATCTCGCGAAAGACTTGAGAAGGGATACTTTCGTGCGGGTCACGGGTGGCGTGAAGGCATTCTTGACGAAGAACTCTACGACTCGGTGCGCGCCTGGTGGAGATTTAGTCCAAAAGAAGCCGAGCGTCGCGGTGTTAAATATGCGGTAGCCGTCCACCGGGGTATCACGAAGGCAATTTACAGAATTGACAACTTCATTGGCCCGACTTATATAAACGGACTTCCGAGATTTGGATTTCAAGGATCAGAAGTGCGTACTGGAAAATTTTTCAACTTTTACGTAGGGCATCATGGCAAAAGAGTCCCATTTAAAAATTCCGCCCAAAACTCAGTTAGATACTGGCCACCTGCTTAGTCCACCATAACTTTGAACATCGAAATACCGGGTAATTCGCGAAATGCGACGTTTTTCAATGTTCGCTCTTGTAGGCGCGTCCCCGGGCCTCTGAGATAGGAAAACGTGACTCGTTTCGTTCCAATTTCTCAGAGATGGCTTCGGAAGGGTTGATTCCAATCACTTGAGCAATCCGAATTAAATAAATCATGATGTCAGCAAATTCTTCTCGAACCCTAATCCCGCCCTCTGGGGACTTCCAGAATTCCAAAAACTCTTGCTCGGTTCTCCACTGCATCAACTCAGCAAGCTCGCCGATTTCGCCAACGAGTGCAAGCATCAGATTTCTCGGCGTATGAAATTGCTCCCAGTCTCGATCATTGACGAACTTTGCAATCGCCTTTGATGCGTCTTCTAGGTCGAAGTTAGAACTTTCTTCCAATGTTGGGATTCCTTCCATTCGCTTAGACCCTCTTTCCCAAAATTGTTGCACACAAGCTTGAGATCTCCTGACATGAAGTCTCTTCAACGTATTTAGGCAAAATCTAGGGTTTGGATCTAAATTAAATCAACAAAAGCATCAACTAGCTGTTTCATCAAAAAAATTCTTTTGCCTGGTAACTGTAATGGCAGTTTTTCATAGATGTAATGGCGGTCGAAACCGCCGCTGAGGACTAGATCTCCTCTGGATGACTCTCTGCAAGAGACTTTTTCTTCACGCTATGAACTTACATCTACAGTTCCGCACGGACAACTTTCGCAAAAGTTGCCACCGCTTCAGAAACCTGACTCACGAAACGACGTCGGTGTCGCGTTTTGCTTATGAACTTCTTTGAGATTCCTTTGAAGTTATTTTGAATATATAGACATCTACCGTGTCAAAAATATAGGTATATCTGTATTTATATGTAAGGCCACATTTGTTTCAGCACCTGCATCAGACTTCAATCGTTCAATCCCGCTTCCTAGAGTCGTGAAGAGGCTGCTTCTGTTTTGACCCAATGGGAGCACCGAGTGCGGAGGCTTAGCTAGGCGACGCTGACCTTCAGAGAGGTTGCGGGACTAGTGCCAGACTTGTTTACAGCCACAATGGA
>Ga0214170_1000689_pt1 | contig 10801 bp, 10 predicted proteins | sample TroBogEpilimnion_2_FD_153008 | JGI IMG/M metagenome (GOLD analysis project Ga0214170, IMG submission 153008) | Freshwater microbial communities from Trout Bog Lake, WI - 27JUN2007 epilimnion | ecosystem: Environmental > Aquatic > Freshwater > Lake > Epilimnion/Euphotic zone | place: Trout Bog... | reverse complement strand
ATTGCTAAGTGCAAGCGAACCAGCTAAAATGCCTGTTATCTTTCGATATCTCGACGTCACTTTGCACCGAAATCCAGCTAGACTCCAAAACATTTACCATTTTCAGTTTTCAAAAATTTATAAAAATATTTGTTAAAAATATAGTTATATCTACCCCTCTCAAAAAAGAAAAGAAGAGATGACGAATCCATTTTCCTAAATTGGCACTTTACTCATTTTTACTCATTTTTACAAAAAGTTTTAAACAATGAATTGATTATTGTTGGAATAGCGAGCATACAAATCGACTATTTGGGCATTTACACCCATTAACAGTCTATTTAAAGTATACCCTACTATTCCAAGAAAAAGGGAGAGAATAAAACCGACAATAAGCACTATAATATTGAAATAACCTAATTGTTGTTCAATTTCGTTCATTTTCATTTTGCGCAATATCTGGTGAATTTCTTTGCACTCGCATCTCTCTAATCCTATTATATCTTTGGTATCTTTCCCATTCGTATTTAGCACTCTTGGTTAAAAAATAAGCATTGAGTGCAAACACAACATAGGTGATAACAAAGAAAATAATAAAGATTATGTAAGGGATGGAGATGTAAAGCAGGTATTGTACAAAGGTAGTCATGCTTCCTCTACTAATTCTGTTTCTAATGCTTGTGCTGCTGTTCTGAACCTTTCATAGCAAGTTTTAGCCTGGTTGAAAGAGTCGTAAACTATTCTTGAATTCAAAAGTTGCAAGTACGAAATCAATAAAAGAATTACTGAATAGGTGACGCCACTAACAAGAAGGTATTGTCCTGCTACGAGAAGCCAAACGATAATTACCAAAAGAATGACAAAGAGCATACCAGTAGTGATTAAGAATTTATCAAAATTCATAATTCTGCACTTTTCTCTTGTCTTACATTAATCTTTCAAGAAAACTAGTTAGTATAAAGAGAACAAGTACAAAAATTATGATTTTGTTCATCAAAATCAAAAACTGGAGAATGCTATTTAGGAGAAGCAGGACTAGAATGAAAATGATTAAATTGAGGGTATCTATTTTTAAGCCTTAATTCTAACGTCTAGTGCTATATCCTAGTGCTTTTTGTCCACAAATTATCAAACATTCACATACAAAAATACATACAGAATTTCACAAAAACAAAAAGGAAATTGTCAATTTCTGTTTTTCGGTGAAATGGCAAAACCTATTTTTCCGCCAAATTTCAACTGAACGACGCGCACCCACCGTGCACAGGACAGGTGGTGCGTTCTTTCGGTTGTCCTTCGTGGAAAATGTAAGGCGCCAAAACGTCAAACCCGTATTTTCTCAGGATTTCAATCGAGCGACACGCAGCCACCGTTTATAGGGCGGATGGTGCGTTCTTTCGGTTGCTGTCCGTGGGAAAGTTAGGGCGCCGAAAAATCAAATTTTGACAATTTTTACAAAAACGTCATGGAATGGATTTGAAAACAAAAAATGTTAGTTCTTAACACAAATTAACCTCCTCTTGTAGCATTTCTTCGAAGTTTCTCGTACATTGCACGGTATCGACCTCTTCTAAGAGAAGCAGAGGTGGTGATATCGCAGGTGTCAAGAATAATAATGAAAGCTATAAGAAAGGCCAGTAAGAGGAAATTCAAAAAATATAGAGTGTAGAGAAAAATCATTTCCTCACGTGCCTAAGTCTAGAATATGATTCCAGTTCTGTTCTCAAAAAACAAGTGTCTTCAAAAGGCGCACATTGTGATTTGATTGCGGCGAAAAAGTCTCTTAACCCTCTAAATTTTCTTTCCTTGCCGAAAGCAAGTGTAAGAGGGTGACCTACTTCAAAGTCGAACTTAAGACCGAGGAGGTCTTTAATGTCAATGGAGTACCTTAATTTCAGATAAACTTCGATAAGTCCTTGTATCTGATTTAAGGTAAAGACAGCACTAGGTGCTCCTAGATTGGAGATATCGATGTTCTTGTGTTTCTCTGCGACGCTTCTTTCTTCCAATAAAGCATATCTGATACAGGCCAGTAAATGCTCTGAAGGTCGATATAATCCTGTGAAGGGGTCTTTTCCAAAGTAGACAGGATGTGGTTCCTTTTCTTCTTCTGGAAGGCCTTCACAGAATCCAGCGTCAAGGAAATGAACTTCAAGAAAGTCTTGTATCAAAAGGCCTACGACATCGATACCAAGGCCATCCATTGACTTCTTATGCTTTTCTCTTTTTGGTCGCTTTTACGAAAGTGAGTTAATTGTGGCAAAACTCCTGTTCTTAAATAGGCGAAAAAGAGGAGGGGGGAGAAGAGCTCGAATTTTCCCAAAAGTGACAATTGGCGTATTCGTCGTTTTCAGAAAAACTGGTTCTTTTTCTCCTTTTTCTCTCTTCTTGGCGTTGTTTTGAGAACTTTTTGCAATTAAACTCTTTCTGTAACTTTCGCTGTTTGCTTGTCTTGTCTCTTTTGATCTCGTTTCTGCCGGCCTGAATTTCGACTCGAGACTCAATGCTTTTCAGCATTTTATTTGTTTGAGGAATGACCTTCTTTTTTAGAGAAGTTCGATTCTTGCTAGAATTTTCTTTGAGGTAACAATCCAAATAGGAGATGCTCCTTCTCAAAGAATCCAGCTGTTGTCTCTCGAAATTTGCAGAAGTATCCAAGATCTCATTTAGATTTCCAACAGCCTTGTTAAGCCGTTTTAACTGGCTTGAACTGGCTTCTTGGTTGTCTAAGGAAATCAGATCATCAACCAGTTTTGCAAACTTTTTTGTCTGTACTCCAAAAGGATATTTAAAATTCCTTGGAATTTCAAATTCTTTTGTTTTCAGTTTTTTAGTTTTAAAACCGGCACCTTTCTCTGGAATGGGTGCATTTTTTAGGGACAAAGCCCCTAGTTTGTCTGCAAGATCCATTTTTGAGAAAAGATGTAAGACGACTGATTTATTTTTGAATTTTAATATATATTTATACTTTTTGCTCAAAAAACGTTTTCTTGCTCGAATGTCGAAAAAAGTTTTGAGAAAAACTCTTTTTGACAGCGAGTTTGATTGATTGTCTTTTAAGAAAAAATATGAAATATATATTATGATGTACCCCTCTCAAAAAAGAAGAAAACAAATTAAATCAAAAATTATAAATATTTGATTTAAATTGTTTTTAGTTTTATTCTTCAAAAATGAACAGGGGACAACGTTCGAGACAAGGACCAAAGAGAAAACCATTGTTGGTGAATCTCTCAAGTGATGATGAAGAAGTTCAATTTGTACAACAGATTGGACCTTCTGGCACAAGACATACAAGTCGAGGCGCTAGCCGAGGCCGAGGCCAAGGCCGAGGTTCAAATATAGGACAAATCCGACCAAATTTTGGTAAAAACCAAAATAAAAGTCTCCCTTCCACAAGTCATCATTTGAGTTCGACACGAGGTCGAGGTTTACTTAGAGGACAGCCTTCCTGGCCTCGAGGTAAACCGATCACCAACAGAAAACAACCTGTTGTGGCTACTATGAAAGTGGCTAACAACAGCAACAACAACAACAACAACAAACAGGGGCTGAAGAGGAAGGACTACGCTCCGCATTCTGTGGCTCTGAAAAAGGTTACAGCTAAGGTCCATAACCCTAGCCTTGAAAAAGGCCGTTCTTCCAGAACTGGACAGATGGAGAGGCGCCCTAGAAGGCCACGGAGGCCAAGCCCTGAAGTTGTTGAATACGTCGACTTAGAGGAGAAAGAGATCATCAAGCAAGTCATCAAGGCCTCTATTAAAAGAGGTCGTGATAACTTTAAGGTTCAGGATGTAACATTTTTCCAAGCTCTACAAAGCAAGGCCAAATGTTCTAAGGGTTGCGCTGAGGGCCATCCAAAGTTTGGCCTCATTGCTTCAGAAAACCGCCCCGTCATTTTTACTGCCCATAAAAATGATGAGATTGTTTACTCCCCTACTGAACCATCACTTGGTGAACTCCATGGACCATTAAAAATTCCGGAAGAAGGAGACATCTTACTCCATGGAATTAAATGGGGAACCGTCTTGCCAGAAAGAGGAACAGGAGTTAAAAACAGTTGCATGATAGATTCCTTTTTGACCGACATCAAAATTAGGAGTCTAGACAAAAATGTCTGTTTTGAATGTCTCTTCTTTCATAATGAAGGTCCCGGGCTTGAATTCGAAAGAATGTTGCTCACCATGAAGGGGCACATTGTTTTGTTTTCAAAACCGGAAAAAGAAGGGAGGCATCAAATTGTCCAAGAGATGTCATATTATCAAGACTTGATCATCAAGAGAATTTTCATCTCCAGCGACAACGTGCCAGCCTACTCAACTTCAGATGAAGAAAGCGGCATCCCGTACCAAAACCTCATGCTTTTTGCTTTTAACGGAAAAAACCACACCCGCATATCTGAAAACTGGCGTACTGCCGTGCAGCTAAGCCAAGACATTCAAATAATGCGGCGGATAGATGTTGTCTCCATTTTCAGCGTCATTTGTCATTGTAAATGTGCAAATGAGGCTCAAAGAGTTGAAAACATCTACTGCTGTGCTATCCGTGTGCTGAAAAGTGGCCAGCTCACGGTGCACCCAGGCTACAGAGGAGCTAACGAAACATCCATTAGAAAATCGTTTGCTAATAGATATTTCGGAGCTTCCAAGGACCAGGCTAGAAGGCTGTGGTCCAAGGACAAGAACAGAAAATTGGAACCTGCCTTGCCGGTGGATATGGTGCGATGCCTTTCATGCCACCAATACCCAACCGTTGACAGTCTAACCATTCCCGAAACAACATGGCTCATCGTCGTTGAAATCCCCAGAGAATTGCAAAAAGCCTCTTTGCGTTTTATGGATAGTTTAAAAACTATCCAAATGGGCGGTGTGACTTTTTACCTAACGTGGGTTAGTATTCTAATGACACATGGTCATTTCTGTTCCATGCATTTGTATGGAAAAGACTGGTATTTCTTCGACGATGATAGTGATGGAGGTCTAACCAGAACTGATCCTGAAGATATAGACTATGTCAACAAAGAGAATCTCAAAGCCTTCTATCTTAGGAGAACTGAGAAGAACCCTCATCGCTGCCTGCTTCGAAGGGATAGGCTCCAACTAGTTAAAGAAGAGTCTGCAGAAAGACCTTCCTAACTAGGACCTATTTATCTATGAAAACTATTTTTATTTGTGAAAAACAAAAGAAAGAAATAAAATCATTCCATTTTGACGAATTTGTTTCAATCTTTCAAGCATACTGGAAACATTCTTTTTAAAGATAACAGTCATAATTTCCTTAGTCTAGAAAAAGCTAGCTTGTTTATTTTTCAGAAAAAATAAACACCTATTCTAGTTGAACAGATATCAACCAAACATACCGACAAAAACTTTTTGAAAAAGTTTTTCCAAAATCGCAGATTTTTATTTCTAAAAATTCTGGCGCAACACAAAAAGGACAAAAAACATTTCATCGAGTCATACAAAAAGGACAAACATGGGCGTTTGACAAATTTTTAATAAAAAATGACATGGAAAAATATTTACAAACAAGTTATTAATGGTACATGGTTAAAAAGAGTTCTTCTAAAAGGACATTTTTTGTATCGTTGGCATCAAGTTTTTTCTTTCTTCTTGTTTTTCTTCTTAGTACTTTCTTTTAATGATTTTTTCAGTGTGGTATGTCTGAATACCTCTAGTTTCAAAGTTAAATTCAACCCTGATGAGAGAGTTGAATGTTTCTCTAGTCACTGAGCTAGCAATTGGCTCAATGGTGAAAGAAGGGGGGCTAGGGGCCAAGTATGGCCCATTTCCTAGATATCTTTGCGGGTCAAAAAGGATGCTACCACAGAAGTCTAAATCTGCGGTTAGTAATTTAGGGTCTTGAAGCCTTCCAGCTGGGTCCCTGCCACCATAATCTTGGTCTCCATTCTCAATTGTTGACAATCTGTCAATGATTTCACCGACAGACACACAGACCTTTTTCAAGACCTGTCTGCTGATTGTCAAAGGAGGAATGTCAACAGGAAGTCCTCCAAAAGCCTGTGCTAGATTAAGAGTGGCCAAAGTTATTTGGTCCTCTTCCTCGAACAAGGCCTTGAAGGATTCCGCCAACAAGAAGATGTACTTGTGATACAACTTCTTTTTGTTGCAAGGGTCTAATGGCAGTTTAACAGTTGCAAAGTCCAAGTCCATTTTCAAAAAAAACTTTTTGCGTCGTTCTTTGTATGAACAACAGATTCAAATAATGTCCGTTTTAGAATGGCTCCTCACCTTTTATACCAAAATCCTTGTTGAAATTTTCTTTCTCCTGGTCAATTTTTACGTTTCCAAAAAAAATGTCAATAACCCGGTCAATCAGAAGTTCAAAAATAAGAGAGTTTTGAAACTTGGTAGGGGAGGGGTCGTTTGGTAATTAACCTGTCCCAAAACCGAGCGCCAAAAACAAACTTAGACATTAATGACATGAAAGTAATAAATTTAACAAAATTTTAACTATAAAAAGGTTAAAAATTCTGAAAACTTTATCAATTTTTCCGTCAAAGTCTGTCAAAGAACTTGTGATTCCATTCTAAGCACTAGCGAACAAAAAACCGTTCAAATCCAGTTTTTCAAGAACCCTTTTAATCTTAATGGAGAGAGGATTTTTTGCTTTTCCTGTGGAGATTGAAAGGGCCTTGCCTACGTCCACGACTATCCCGACGACAACTGCAACAACCCTAAGGTTGATTCCAGCTCTATCGCCGACCCAGTCGACTACTGAAAGCCTGCCTACCTCAAGTACCAGACTTGAAGTAACAGAGGACGCAAATAAAGGGTTCAACTTAACCCATCTGACTGAATTTGAAGGAGAATACCCTTCTCTTGATTTCACTCCTGAAATCAAGACCGAAAACCCGAATCCGGAAGAAGCCAGTACTACTACTGACACTCAACTCCCAACTGCTGAAATGGAAACCCTGAGTCAAATGGTGTTTTTCATTCTCTTCTGCATGGTGGCTTACATCATGCATAAGATCCTGATCCGCATCTACACGGAGGCCGTGAAAGAGTTGGAAAGGGCTAGCTTCTTTGAGAGAGAGACGCCCTACACCGTTTTCTGTCTCTGGGTTTATCAAGGCCTTGGCAAGGTATACCCGCCTATCTGGTGTTCCAAAAGGAGCATCAGAAGGAAGGTATTAGCCGAACTTCACGAACATCTGAGCGCGAAGGCCGCGACCTTGAACAACTTGATTAAAGCTCAAGCCCCATCTCATAGAAGAAAAGCAGCTCCGGATGACAGTGAGGACAGCGACGACGCCTACAGGGCGACGCTAAAAAGCATCAGGAACAACTACCAAGCTGGTGCGGGGAGGTTCCCAAAAGGCACACCTCACCCCACTAGGCTTGCTACCAAGGAATTCGAAATCCAGGCGCAGGTTCCTAAAAGAGGCACGCCAGCCGCTCCCAAGGTGGTGAAAAACCTTCCCCCGGAAGTGGTGGACTATGACCTCCCCTGCGACCAGAACCAAATCAATGATCCTATCAGGATGTGGTTCCCAAGCATACTGAAGAAGACAAGGATCGAAAAGAGACTCACCGAGATCCCGGAGGATCCCGGATACATCACTGGATCGAAGAGTCAGTCATCCCTGGAGCAAGCTCCAGGCACTTCTCCAGGTTCAAGGCCCGTGCCTAACCTGTCTGGAAGTGTGGCGACTCCAAATGTCATGGGAATCCCAGCAGACCAGCATGAAACCACAGGAGTGTCTTTCAGCAGGACTGGTCTGTCTGTTTTTTCCTCCTTAGGAGCCACCGGTGCATCAGGCATGCAAGGTGAACAGGAGGTCCGAGATCCCAGTGTGACAATAGATCCGACAAGACTTGGGGCAAGGCCAAAGACTCCTAAAGCCCCAATCTTGAAACAAGAAAAAGAGGATGACCTTTCAGAAAAGGCCACTACCGAAGAGATGGTCATTGAAGCTGAGGTCCATCCTGAAGAGGAAGCTCAGCTGGCAGCAAGGATGAATGCTGAATTTGTCAAACATATGACAGAGGCAGCAAACAGATTCGCCAACTCCAAGAATGCCGAGCATTTGAAAGTCTTACGAGAAGTGACTTTTACTCCTATTCAGAAGAGAAGTACTCCAGGCTTATCATCTACAGGCAACTCAGAGCTGACATCCTCAACGCCGACATCTAAATCTAAGAGTACCCCCGACCTGTCAACTTCAAAAGAAGTCTCCAGAACTCTAGGTAAGAACCTTGGACAGAACAAGGCCCTAGGGTTTTTAATGGGCGGTATCATATCCTAGCCAAAAAGAAACTCAAGTCCTAGCCAAATAATCAAACTTAATCTAATGAATTCTAGGTTCAAACGACACCATAGAGTCCTACGGTAGTGCCCGACAAGCAACTTCCGACGATGAAGTCTACTACGTCAACCAAGAGCACTTCCGTAGAGAAAGGAATGCCTTCCGTCTCGCCAAGTTGGCTTTAGAGGCGGAAAAGGCAAAAGAAGAAGAAGAAGAGGACTACTGGGCTTTCCCATCTCCCAGAAATCCGAAAAAATGAACCTTTTAGACCCATCTGGTCTAAAAGTCTACCAAACCTAATTCCTAATGTTCCAGAAGTATTCGTGGTAAAACTAACCACAATTTTTGTTCTAGTATTTGTCTGTGATTTTTAACTTTTTAATTCTTGCAATTTTTCAGAAGAAATGAGGGTCTTTTACACCCCTCCCTTTATTCCAAAAAACGTAAAAATTAAATATTTTGTTTACCTTTCTTCAAAGCAGCTTATCCAGAAAATATAACGCCTGCTTTGTTGAAAGCTAAACTAAGTCATTTTCACATTTTGTATGAATACGCTGCTGCTGCTTAGAAAATAAAAGGAATCGCTTGTAAAAACTATCCTTTTAATATTCCGGCTTTAGCAGGAATCCATGCAAAAGTTGTCGCATACTAACCTTACCCAAAACACAAATTAAGGTGGAGCGTTTCTTTGTAAAAACATTAAAGTTTCCAACTTACAAGAAACCTCCTCATAATAGAGATATGTTTCTCGACATCTCTAATCCAACTTTTAGAGTTCAGAAACAATCTCAATTATGCCTTAATTGATCTAAAACATCCCCTTGAGCTCATTTATTGTTTATGCCCTATAAACAACAAGATGAGAGGGTCTGTTTTTCCTTGCCCTTAATGAATCAACAACTTGAAATCACAGATTTATGAAAATCTTATTTTCATCCTCTTAGAAAAATCCCAGAGTTTTCCATTTTAATTGAATCGTACACAATATCTTAATGGGGCTAGCATTTAAAAAGTTTTTACAGATTTTACAAAAAGAGGCCATGTCAAGAAAAACATTTCCCCAGCAAGTAGTGTTATTCTAGTGAAGACTTTACTAAAGCTATCCTTTAGACACCTATGTTGCCACATGCTACGAATGCTGTTAAATAATCTTTCATAAGACTCAAACATTGACTTCCTTTTCCGGCTTAAATGCTTGTCCATAGAACACAGAAAGAATGAACCTTGGTCGACTAGTCCTAAACTTAGCTTGTTACGTTACGTATCTCGACGACTGTGTATAGCATAGCAATCCAGCCTGATTAAAACAGTTCCTTTTGGGTTCTGAATTAGCCTGGCCTGTTACATGAAGTATCTCGATAATTGCGTACGCTACAGTCCGGCCTAGCTTAATGATTTTAATCAACCCAAGCGCACTCCTTCTGATACCCGAGCAAGCAAAAAGTTTTTCCAAGGAAAACAATGGACTGCCGAAGCTTGTTTCGATTTTGAGGTCTCAAAAAGACTATAAACAACTTATTCGTAGTTGTTGACTTATAGGTAAAGAAAAAAGTTCTACTTTGTCAAAAGCTAAATCCTATTAAACACTTAATGCTGTTATAAGAAATGTCATTAGACACAGCTTAAAACCTTATCTTTATGTATCTAGTCCCGTCATCAAGATTATTGTCTACCTTTTTCAAGAAAAATTACGTCTCAGTGAGATTGACAAGAGGATTTCAAGATTGTCATCTTGTCTGCGATTTCGTAACTAAATTTCGTCTTTTCAGTTAATTATGTTTTTCAAGAAGAGTAAAGCTAAAAAATTCTGATCTGTTTCAAAAGAGATAGTAGTTACTAAGAAAGAAGGAAGAAAAGAGAGTTTTTGAAAGTTAAAGAGAGATTCTACAGATTTTCTACAATTTTTATGATCATTGCGTTTTTATCGAATTAAACTGTCTTTATAAGATAGGTCTCTATGTTGGTTTTTCTTACTCCGCCAAAGAGGAGTCAGAAAAAGGGTTGGCTAAGTAAAATCGATTCAATTCACATTTTATAAAAGGACGCTTGACCGTAAATCAGTTTTCCGGATCCGTCCCTTTTTTGGAGACGGACCCATCTTAATCCTGTCTATCTGATACTATCTTTTGTCTGCCTTGTTGAGAGGTCACAGTACAACCCACTTTCTTAGGAGTGAATACACCCCCTACGTCGATAAGCGTACATAATTGACTAATCCCATTATCTACTAAGATTATTATGTCTATATTACGTATCAAGAAGGGAGCAGAAATCAACTTATTTTTAGAGAGATCAAGAAAAAGAGTGAGAGAAAAGAGCGGAAAAAGATATCTCTTGCGAGTAGACGGAGAGACAGAGAGTACAGAAAAAGATTTTTCCTTGCGAGTTAGCAAGGAAAAAAGAGTGAGAGAAAATGCAGAAAAAGATTCTCTCTGCTAAGGAGCGGAGAGAAAGAAAGTGCGGAAAAAGATTTTTTCCCTTGCGAGTGCGCAAGGAAAAAAGAGTGAGAGAAAGTGCAGAAAAAGATTCTCTCTGCTAAGGAGCGGAGAG
>Ga0214170_1000687_pt1 | contig 10807 bp, 25 predicted proteins | sample TroBogEpilimnion_2_FD_153008 | JGI IMG/M metagenome (GOLD analysis project Ga0214170, IMG submission 153008) | Freshwater microbial communities from Trout Bog Lake, WI - 27JUN2007 epilimnion | ecosystem: Environmental > Aquatic > Freshwater > Lake > Epilimnion/Euphotic zone | place: Trout Bog... | reverse complement strand
ACTGCCAAAACATATTCATTTTTACTTCAGATCGAAATTTTCTCAAGGGTATGAAAACAAAAAATCCCCAACTTTCGTTGAGGACTTCCTCCTAAATCAAAATATACGAACCTACTTTATTATCTTTTGGGGAATAGTTTGGATAATGATATTTGTTGTTTTATTTTCTCTTCAATATCCTTTTTAGTTAATCGTTCAACATAAGGATATTCCCAAGCATCCCATACAGGAATATGTACTAACTGAACTGGATTCAAACTCATAACCATATATTCAGCATAACCATCTGCAAATGGGAAATTTATTGATGTTCCGGTATGTTCTTCATTATAACCATTATCCTTTAAATACTTTTTTAAATCTTCTCTAAAGGTTTCACAATCCTTCTCATATTGTTTAACATTCTTCCAATCAAGAACAGGAACTTTTATTTCTGTTGGTGGACTATATATCTTTCCCATTTCTTAATCAATTAAATTATTACATAATATGAAATCAACCAAATCTTTTTGTTGTGTCTGTCTTAAATCATCAATAGGGTGATAAAAAGAATTACCATCATCATCAGTTACATCAAACCCATCAGATGAACAATTACCATCTATACTACAATAACCATCATCAATGTTATAACCCCTCAACTTACTTTTTTGTTCTGGGGTCATACGGGATAATAAATCGAATAACAACTTTTGAGTTTCAGCGTGTAACGCTATTTCTTTTTCTTTGATTGTAATTTGTCTGTCAATTAACTGACCTTTTGTTTCTTCCATTGTATTTGTTTTAGGTTACAAAGATAATACTTTTGTATTAAACCAACAAAATTAATTTGTGTAAGATACAACAATTTCTAAACGATAATCTTTACCATTGTGATACACTTTTTCATTTAGGAAATATTCCTGACTTTCATCAGATAAAACAACTGGATGGGTCTGTTCATTGATAAGTTTAATAAACTCCAATTCTGCGGTTTCAGAAACATCCTCAGATAATTGTTCCTCATATACTGGATAAGATAATATTTGTGATACCTTATTGTTAATTGTTTCTACAATGTTATAAATTCTCATTTTATTTAATTTAGATTACAAAGATAATACTTTTTTATATATTGACAAAGTTTTCTTTTAATAGTTTTACACGTCTTTCACCATCTTCGGTTAATTTGTTACCATCCCAACAATGGTCACAATCGTGAAAACTTTGTAAACATAGCCAAAAAGAATCACAATGACCTTGATACTTGGATTTAAACTTAATGATACTTTTGTCTAAATCATAGAATGGTTTACCATTAAATTTTGTTTGTGCAATCTGTACACTCTTAGGTGTAAGACATCTACCTACAGCACACATTTTTCCATCATCGGTGAGATATTCACAATGCTCTCCTTGTAACGCTCTAGGATTATTTTTGTAATACTCCACAGTTTCATCAATGATTTGATGTGTTGTTAATCTTTTTTTCATAATATTTTATTTAGATTACAAAGGTAGGGAGTGTAATACTCCCCACCAAATAAATTTTATAATTCATCACAATCTGGACATTCTCCATCAAGTAACGTTCTACCACAAACCTCGCATTCTTCATCATTATTACCATAGAAAAATCCTTGATATGGACAACAATCTGGATAAGGTAAACTATTGAAGTATGTTTTCCATTGGTCGTTATCACCACGAGGAACGTGTGTATTCAAATTCTCAACCAACTTTGGCATCTTAAATAAACCGTTATAGTCACCACTTGGATTATCTTTGAATGATAATGTAATACCTTCACTTCTGGTTTTCTCACCATTTAACTCGGCAAGTAACTCATAAAAGTCTTTACCACCAAACTCACCATAACCATCGTAATTATTTTCGGTGAATACTTGTCCATCCTCAGTAATCATGTGAACTGTAAATGGACGTAATCTACTGTGTTGATTGGCAATACTCCTACCTGTATCGGAGGTCATCCATGAAAAAAATCCCATAACTTTTAATTTATTTTGTTTAGGATACAAAAGTAATACATTTATATTACACCACCAAATTTATTTTTCAGTTTGATTATTATATATTTCTAAAGATACACGACCATCAAGATATAACTCAGCGGTACTTTCCCCACCATTATCTTCTGGTTCCAATGTTTCTTTAACTCCATCAATTTCATCCCAAGAAATTTCCTCTAAATCCCCTGACTTATATTTTTCAATAGCAAGTTTTTTAGCTTCCTCTACTGTTTCAGCTTCTACTGAAAATGGGGTCCTCATCCAAGTTGTAACTTTCTGGTCAAGAAAAAAATCAAATGTTTGCATATTATTTATATTTTAGGATACAAAAATAAGGGGTTTATATTTACCAAACAAATTTATTTTTAAGATCTAGACCCCGTGATTTCCAGAGTCGGAGCTGCTGGTCCCAGCTCAATTCAGGAACGATATGTTTTGGCAGTATTATATGTATGACAATAACTTACTGCCAAAACAATTTGAGTCATCTTCAGCAAAGTTTTAAGCAACTGCTTAATTTGAGGGCATAAAAAATCCCCACCTTTCGGTGAGGACTTTCCTTTCTCAATTAACCACATTAAGAAATCAATTCAACAAGGTCATTAAAAATTTTCTGTTCTCGCCTGCCATAGGACCCAATCATCTTACTTTCGGTACTATCATTTTTAGATAGGGAGTGAGTAGTAAACTTAGTGACACCACTAAATAAACCCCACAAGTTACCACCCTTATCCTTAATTTCCCCGTTCAAATCAACGTAATACTTAGTCATTTTATTACGTTTATTACCGGAAATACTATCTTCATCATTCAAATCAACACTCTTATCAATGTCGAATAAAGTTCTTAGAACCCTTTCCCCATAAGCCACACGATGTGAAACCTTACTTGGGTCATACGGAGCCTCAGCCAAACGTTTAATGTTATCAAACATTTTTTCTTCTTCGACCAACGACTGTTCCAAAGTCTTCACAAGGTCATCAATACGGAAAGTCATATTTGAAGTATGACGAACCTTTGTTTTGATACTTCTGAACGCAGAATAGAAAGTATTCATACAACTGATAGTCACATTACTTGGTCCGAATGCCAATGATGTAGAACCATCAAATGAATTGATACCTGTTAAGTAACCCTCAATAGTATCATCACCCAATTTTAAGTCATTAGACTTTAATTGAACATATACTTTTGAACCACTACCAAACATACCACCCTTTTTAAGTTCCAATCCAGTTTGTTTTGAAACCCTTTCTAGAAGTTCAAACATTTCTTGATTTTGATAAGGTTGGTAATCCTTACCCATAACCCCTAACGATGTGTTAGTGTCTTCTCTTACAATACTGATTTTATCCGGTATAATGATACCAGATTCAGTTTGTATTTTTTCACTTCTTACTGTCCAATTCAGACCAGTTTCATCTAACATTTTTTGAATGTCCATAATTAAATAATTTAGGATACAAAGATAAGGAAAATTTATTCCCCACCAAATAATGAGAAAAAAATATTTGTTAAATAATTGTTAACAAAATTTACCCGTGAATTCCAGAGTCGGAACAGCAGGAACAGCTCATTTCAGGAATGATATGTTTTGGCAGTAAGTTATTGTCATACGTTTAATACTGCCAAAACAATTCAGTCGATCTTAAGCGCGGGACTCAAATTCCTCCGAGCAAAAAAAATCCCCACATTTCTGTGAGGACTTAATCTAAAACTATACCTATGAAACCAATTCTAATTCTAATTGTTTAGGTTGTTTGTAATACTCAACAATACCTTCCGCCTCCTTCATACACTCACTCTCCCCGAAGAAACCCCAACAACTATCTAATTCTTCTGTGTGTTCGTGTCCTAAGTCACATTTAGTTATCTTCGATATTTCGTACCCGTAAATGTCACCTGTTAGGTATTGGTCATAAGTCTTTACTTCCCCAATAAGATATTCTGTAATACGTTCTTTTAATTTCTTATTGATACGTTTAACACTATATTCCTTTCTTACTTTCTTTTTTGAAATGAATATCCAACCAACTTGTCCACTATCCCAACGACAACCAAACGGAGTGGTTTTAATCGTGATGCCCGAATGTTCATACATGAAGATTGGTAAGATAACACAAACATCTTCATTCTTACTGATTACTTTTAGTTGTTCATCCCAACCACTATAATCATCTGAATTATAGTCGTGTTTGTCACCCAATGAATATCTATTGTGAAAACATATCATTTTACCAAGATTATCCCATTCACGAGGACTTTCGGGACTCATATCTTGTTTAATCTCAATTAGGTAATTACCAATTCTTTTTTCCATATAATTTAATTTAGGATACAAAGATAAGTGTTTATGTAATACGTTTTATAAAAAGTTATCCACATTTTAAAAGTCACCATAATTGTTATCTGAATTATCTACCCATAAACCAAAAAGTAATAAACCGACAAAAACAAATATTATTTCCATATATTTTAATTTAGATTACAAAGGTAATACATTTTGCACAATTCACCAAATTTATTCTGACCTCAGCGCACGGTGCTGTAAGAATTGTTTTGGCAGTAATAAATCCACTGCCAAAACAATTTCGATCTTAAGCAAGCTCCGACTCTGGATCTTAAGCACAAAAAAAATCCCCACCTTTCGGTGAGGACTTTAATCGTGGGAGTGTATTAGTTATCTTCATCAATGATGACGGTATCATCTTCATTATTAGGGATAATATAATCCTGTGTCAAAACATCTATCATTGATACACTATCATCAATTCTACCATCATCCTTTAACCAAATCTGAACATAAAATGGTTCTTTGTACCAATCATTCTGTTGGGCAACTTTTTTCCAAGAATTTCTGTGAAGTTCAATATCACTTCTTTTTACTGTTACGTCCATATTATTTAACCTTTTTTCCAACCTTTAATACTTCTCATACTTGACCAAATTGTTTCAAGAAAACCTGTTTTAGGGTTCTTTCTATAAAATCTATTCATAAGATTAAAATATTAATGTTAATGATAATAATTCAACTAAAACAACTAAGGAGATTAAACCCCATACTAAACTGTTTACATTTTTCATTCTGACTAGTTTTATTCGTTAATAATGATACAAAAGTAAATGTTTTATATGACATAAACAAATGAAAGTTATCCACATTTATTCTAACCCCAGCGCACGGTGCGTATTGTGAAAATTGTTTTGGCAGTGGTTTTATTACTGCCAAAACATATTGGGTCATCTTCAGTGCGCTGAGGTACTCAAGTTCTCGGACAAAAAAAATCCCCATCTTTCGATGAGGACTTTAATCGTGGGCGTGTAATACCTTAATCTTTTCCTACAATGAGTGACATTATAATCATTGAACCGATGAGTGATACTTTTAATACGACTCCAAAACATATAATCCAAAGGACAATAACCATAACCGCATGTAATGACGGGTCAATAATACCTTGACAAACATAATGTATCAAATTGTTTGCTCCCGAAAAAGAATAGTAGATTGCTAAAATTCCTACTATTAATGCAATGATATATTTCATAATTTTTGTTTTATTTTTTCCCTTTCGGTTGATTACAAAGGTAATACATTAAATTTATATTATCAAATTTAATTTTCAGATAGTTGAATTTTCGAGTCCATCAACATTCCAACAAGTTCAAGTTCGGACTGTAATGTTTCAAAATTAGGTTGTATGATATATTTCATTTCATAATCCAAACATTTCAGTTTCATATAAAATAATGTTTCGTCAATCTGACCAAATTGTAACTTTGTTTCAAGTGTTGTTCGTTCACCTTTTATCTCCATTATTCTATCGTGCATCTTTTCACATTCATAATTGATACGTTGTAATTTTACCAAGTTCGGTGTAGGTACTTCAATTTTATTCTCCATTAATTAGTTCTTTTATATCGTGAAGACAATTTTCTATTTCCTGTTCTCTACTTCCACCCTCTTCAATCTCATCCAAACATAGTTGATATAAACCAACTATATCATTTTTGTGTTGGGGGTACTTTTCAATAGTTTCTTTTGCGTAGTTCCTTAAATCTTGTAGTGTCATATTATTTAATTTTCCCAGTTATCAAATTTTTTTGTTCCCTTATATTCACTAATGTTAAAACTTATTTTACGTTCAACATTGAATAATTTTCCACAACATTCAGTTTTACCAAGTTGTGTATTACCATAAACTTCAACGTTCAAGAATATTGAAGGTTCAATAAACTTCATTTCTTTTTTACAATTTGGACATTCCATATTTTTTTATTTTAGGATACAAAGATAAGAACATTATAACACACTGACAAATGAACTTATCCCCAAGTTATCCACACTGGTTCTGGGGGACACGGACCCTGGTTCCTGAGTTTAGAATTGTTTTGGCAGTGGTATTATGTAATACCGTGTTCCACGTGAAACATATATTTTTAATTCTACTGCCAAAACTTATTCATTATCACCTTCCTGACGGATTTACCTCCATCGGTATTACAAAAAAAAATCCCCAACTTTCGTTGAGGACTTTTAATCGTGGGGGTGTTATCACTTTACACTATTTCGTATTTTTCACCATTTAAAGTGATTTTTTTAATGTTCTCAATCTTTGGTGTAATAACCATCACTTTTTTCTCCTGTTCTTGTTTCTGACTTTCGTAAACCTTAGTCATATAACTTTCAAACAAAGTTTTCTCAATGATGTTACCCTCGAAAATAAACTCATTTTTTGGAGGTATTTCGTCAAAACGTTCTACCATTAGGTAGTGGGTTTGTTCAGTCTTAGTGTCCACCAAAACACACTTACTAACGTGTTTTTTACCCCTTAATTCCCCACTCTCAAAATCACCTTCCAACCCTTCTTTTTTCTCATTAGATTGAACTCTTTTTTCGTAATCGTTACCTATTAGGTAATTACAACTACTTCTTTTAATAACCTTATCAAAGAAAGGGTTATTTGTTTTGTTCATTCTTACTTTAGTTTCCATTGTGATATTTACAAAGGTACTTTTTTCAACTCCCATTAAAAGGGTTTCTAACTGTGTTTGTGTAATCTGTGTCATATACTTATGTTTTAGGATACAAAGATACAATTTTATTTTGATATTATTGGTATAAAGTTATCCACATTTTTTCCACACTGGTTCTGGGGTCACAGGACTGGAACCTGAGTTTGAATAAGTTTTGGCAGTGGTATGATGTTCCACGTGAAACATATATTTTTAAATCTACTGCCAAAACATATTCATGATCCAGAATTCCATATCACGTCAGTCCACTCAAGTTTTCTTGGACAAAAAAAATCCCCATCTTTCGATGAGGACTTTCCTATTTATCAACTATTACCAAAAGTTTAAAATCTTAGGTTTAACTTATCATCACCACGACTTTTGAAGTTGTAAATATCTTCAATCATTTGACGATATGTACTTTTATCTCCACAAAGTTTCATCTTACTTGGGTTTAGTAACATTTTGTGATAAAAACGTGAAAAATCAAATTCGGGTTTCTTTTCCACTATTGTCATTAATGTACGGACAAAAACGGAACGATTATAACCCTTTTCAAAATAAGGTTTCAATGATAGGATATTATTACCCCATTCTTTACCCTTTTCGTAAGATAATACTTGGAATTTACCTTCGGCGAAGTCCATCTTGTTTATGTATCGTGTACCACTATTCAATAGTAACATAATACACTCACTCAAACTGAACATCGGAAATTCTTTACGGAATTGTTCCAACTGTGTGTAATTGTCATTACCTTGATTTGACAATCCATTAATGTAATCCCCTTTACCCCAATCTTTACTATGTTGGTTATACTTACGGGCGGAGTTGAATATCCCTTTTGGTGTATTCGGTATTGAATGGTCAATAATGTAATGAATACCACAACCAACCAATCTTGACGATTCTAATCTATGTTGCCCATCAACAACAAAGTATTTTGAAGTAACAATAATTGGGGATACCAATAACCCATCCTCTTTCATTGAGGTTGATATTCTTTTGATACGATTTTTTGATAAGGGTGTATCGAACCTTCTGTTTACATCTGAAAATTTGAACATATCCAAATTTTTCGTGAAAAGTACCTGTGGTGTTTTAACCATTTTTAATGTTGTTCAGATTTTCTCCTGTCCCCGATTTTTGGTAATAAATAAATAATATCAATGTCTTTCTTTCATTGACGATACAAAAGTACAACCTATATAGTTACCGGACAAATTTATTTCATTAAAGTTATCCACACGTTATCCACACTGGTTCTGGAGTCGAGGAACCTGGTTCCATGGTAGAATATGTTTTGGCAGTATTAAATTATGTTCCACGTGAAACGTTTTTAAATCTTACTGCCAAAACATATTTCGGGGTCTTCAGTGCACTGAGGGGACTCAAGTTTTATTGGACAAAAAAAATCCCGATGTAGAAACATCAGGATTAAACGATTGCTTGTATATGAAAAATTTTAATCTATTCCAATTTTACTCATATCTATCAGACAATACTCGTAATTGTTTTTTTCTTTAATTGATATTTTTTTTATTGTTTCTCCTATTTTTTCACGAAATCTTCTTTCTTCTTCTTCAAAAAGGATTGTTAAAGTCGCGGAGGTAGTTAATACTCCATCCCATTTTCTTTTCAACAATTCAAACATTCGTTCAGATACTTTTATATGTGTATCATTTTCAGATGACACTAACACACTTGTAATCTTTAAAATGTCGGGTTGAAACTCCCTTGAAAAATGTTCCAACTTATTTTCCTCAATAGGTTTCTTACCCATTGAATTGATAATTTCTTCTATTGACTTTTCTTCTTTTGTTTTAATAAATTTCATATATTTTAATTTTAGACCACAAAAGTAAGGTTTTTATATTTACCAAACAAATTTATTTTTGAATCTTATCTCAAAGTGAAAACATAAAATGATAATAATCAAAGTTCTATTAGGATGTTCATACAATAAACCAAACATCACACCAAACCAAAAAATCATAATACTAAAATACTTACTTTTAAAAATTTTTTTTGTGTTCATATACTCGTTTTTTAATTGTTAGAAAATATCTTGATTACTCAAAATCAAACAAAGGTTTAAGTACTTCAAAATCTTCTTTTGATACGTTATTAAATTCCATTTGGTCAGGTGTTAATGATACAATAACCATATCGCCCCATATCATTGTACCACAAAATACAACATAATTATTGTATTTGTACATATTTTGGTCAACGTCATAAAAAATGGTAAATAGTTTACCACTTGGAGATTGAACCCTAAGACCTGTTATATTTTCAACATTTTTACCTACCAATTCAAAAATGTCACCATGTACACCAGAAAAATGTCTGTGTTCGATTTGTTTTGTTTTTGTGTTAACATGAATAATCTTTTTCATATAATTTAATTTTAGGTTACAAAAATAATAGTTTTATACTTACCAAACAAATATAATTTGTTAAAATTATATTAATGTGGTCCACAATTATAAATTCTACCACTATAATAATCAGTTATTTTATAGTTCGCAGGACAATAACTCCCACCTCTATAACCCACACAACTTGTTAATAACATCCCAACCAAAACAACTAATAAAATCTTTTTCATTTACTTTAATTTTAGGATACAAAGATAATAGTTTTATACTTATCAAACAAACTTATTTTGTTAAAAATATGTTACCATCTGTGTTATATAAACAAATATTTTTTTCAGTACCAAACTTACAATTAATAATCAAACTACAACCATAAAGTGTTACACATAACACATCACACACCATATTGAATACATTATGTTCTGTGAACACGTCAACTAAACAAAATAAAATAAGTGTTAATACCCAAACAAACAAAATAAATTTCATATACTTTAATTTTAGAACACAAAGATACAACCTTATGTAATACCAGACAAATGAAGTTATCCACATATTATTCACATCTCTTCTGGGGTCGAGGAACCTGGTACCACAGTAGAATAAGTTTTGGCAGTAGATTATGTAATACGATGTTTCACGTGGAACATATATGTAATACGTTTTACTGCCAAAACAATTTACAACCCAGATCATTCACCTCAGTCGACTCAAGTTTTCTTGGACAAAAAAAAACCCAACATAGAAATGTCGGGGGAAACGATTGCTTGTATATGAAAAAACTTAATTAGTATTTGAAGATGAACGTTCTTCTATCTTTATCATTGTCTGTGTGTACTCGTGTTTGTATTGACTATCCATGTGTTGAGAACCACTATATCTATTCTGAATATGTGTTACCACAACACTATGACCACCAACGGGTGTCCAACCCTCTTTTTCTAATTCATTGACTTTCTTTGTTAATCCTTAGGGATAATTTGAACTCACAATTTGATAACTCATTTTTAATTTTAATAGTGTGAAAAAATAACTGATAACATAACAAATAAAAATGTTATGGTAAATAAAATGAAGACTCCTGCTAAAACCTCTAATGGTTTCTCATTAATTGCTAATTGCAAACTTTTTTTCATATACTTTAATTTAGAATACAAAGATAAGGGTGCAAAAATTCATAGACAAATTTATTTTGTTAAAAATTTGTTAAAGGAAATTTTCATCTGAAGGACCTGTTCTGACGGGGAATAATTGTTTTGGCAGTGGTATTACATTATGTTCCACGTGGAACATTGATAAATGAATCTACTGCCAAAACATTTTTGGGGGAGGGAAATTCTTGGACATAAAAAAACCCCTACTTTCATAGGGGTCTTTCTTTTTGGGTGTTTTAACATAAAT
>Ga0214170_1000686_pt1 | contig 10816 bp, 9 predicted proteins | sample TroBogEpilimnion_2_FD_153008 | JGI IMG/M metagenome (GOLD analysis project Ga0214170, IMG submission 153008) | Freshwater microbial communities from Trout Bog Lake, WI - 27JUN2007 epilimnion | ecosystem: Environmental > Aquatic > Freshwater > Lake > Epilimnion/Euphotic zone | place: Trout Bog... | reverse complement strand
GTACGCTCAAACTTGTCTCGCCGCAGATACTTGGGAGCACTTGGCAAACCTTGTAAGTGACCTCCAAATTAGGACAGCCCTTCAAACAATCCAGAGTGCGGCAATTAGACAATTCACTCCGGCTCTTTATCCACAGGCGCTGAACCTAGCGGGGCTTTCAACATTGTCCCTCATCAGGGTTTTGGATATCTGTGTTTGGGAAGAACACCAAGGGCACAGGGGCAACAAACCTGCAACTTGCCTGTTTTGAACTCTCCTAGTCACCCAGTCTATTTTTCGGGCGCCTAAATCTTCTGTTGCTATGCGAGTTTGACCTAGCCAAGCCAAGTGAAAGTAGCCCCTCCGTCGGCAGTTACGGTCATTCGGTAGCGCCCTACAACTGAGTTAGGTCCCCCTCCAATACCAATCAGGGAGCAAATAAAAGTCGTTCCTTTCTTCCATGTTTTCGGCATTGCGCAATTTACCGAAGTAAAAACCAGCGCCGAATTCTTGTGCAGATACGAAGCAACAAGGTTTTGCCAAGCAGTCTTGCTCGGGACTCCCTTAGCCCCGGCATTAGATTGACCGGCAGTCAGGGTGAGCGCCAGCAAGAGGGAAATTCCAACGGCTGCCATAACAAACTTTTGGCTTACCTTTTGGAGCGGCTGATTGTTTAGAGCGGCAAACATTGGGCTACTGCTTGGCAAAGTTGTGGCTACAGGACTTGCAAGTCGTTTCGCCGACTTTGGCACTACGACCGCAAGCGGGACATACCCGGCGATTGCGGTTGGTAACGAGCCAAATCACACTCAACAAAGCGTCGCCAATCAACCAGACGACAATAATAAATGCCACCCCAAGTCCCTTGCCGACATTCGTAGCGTCGTTGCAAAGTTGTTGAGAAGCGGTGCAGTTATTTGGGTTTCCTTGAACTCCAGCGATAATCCACACGACCATCAATATGTTCCAGATGAGGATTATCCAAGTCGTTTTACGCCAGTTTGGTCGCTGAATTGCCATTTCGTCTCCGTTTGTCGGGTTTCAAAGTTCAACAATAAGGGGGGGGTGAAATGTCAAGTATAAATAGCGCTATTTTTATTTATTTTCCCCATCTTTTTTTCTTTTCTCGTCGTTAGGGCAACGTCCATTCACACCCACCCTTGCAAACACCTTGTGCTGACTGAACTTTCCCATTCCCTAAGGCTTTTGACGCTTCTTTGAGAGAAGTGCCAACACGAAGGAGGGATAAAGAAAGAAAAAGTCCCCGAAATGTGGTGATGGATAGTAGAAACCGCCAAAGGCTTGGTGTCGCTTCACTGCGCAAAGCCCCACATCTTGTTCAAAAATCCACAAACTTTTTTGACACGAAGCAAAACTACTCCGCTATATTCAGAGTTCTAGGGGTTCGGCTCCTAGAACTATAAAGGAGGAATGAAATGGCACGTGGAGTTTTTCGTGGAGCAACTGGTTTGAACTTTGACCGTCGCACCACATTCGGAAAGATGACTAGCGGAAACGGTCGCAATGCACTTGGCTCGGCTGGCAAGGGCAGCGCATTCCGCACTCCAAAGCCTCGTAGCAAGTAAAGGCACGTGGAGTTTTTCGTGGAGCAACAAGTCCGGTTTGTGACACTGCACCATGAAAAAAATCAATAGGACTGGTGGCGCAGGAGGTACTGGGGCTCCTTCATTAGTGAAGCCGAAGTCAAAGTGCCCATCAGTTTCGCAAAGGAAGCCTTTGGGCTAGTTTCTGTATTCTTTTGAAAATCCCGTCCAACCTACTATGCGTTGGACGGGATTTTTTTACGGATTTGAAGAGCCTTGAGTTACGCTCGTCCTCTTGACATTTCATATTCACACCAAGTCTGAAGAGTTGAAATGTCGAATATAAATAGCGCCGATTTGTTCATTTATCTCGGCACTCGTGTCAACTTCTAACCGCTCTCTAGGCTTCCTCGTAAGGAAGAACACCACCCAGAACTTTATAGTTCCCGCTTCCGTGCGGTGCCGCTTGGAATAAGGGTTTGCCCCCGTTTGGCAAGATTGCGCAAACTCTGCAGCCACCTAAATTCCCATAGGCGTGGTCATAGCAGCCGAGATTTTCTTTTTTGATGTCTGGGTATACGCCTAACACTCTTTCCCTAATGAAACTCACGTGATAAACATTCCCAAGCAACTCTTTACTCAAAACCACTAAAGCAATCTGGTCATGGATAGTGAGTTCTCGTCCGCATGAGGAGCAGCCCAGTTCGCCCCTTTGAAGGCGGGCGCTACAATCCGGGCAGTCGTAACTCAAACTCACTCAGCCTCACCCGTCAGTTCCTCTAGCGACAGGGCTATCGCATTGAACTCCTCAAGAGCAACCTCCAACTCCCCAATGATTTCACGTGCGAGAACCTCAGGCGCAGGCAGGTCAGCGGCGTCCTGAAGACTGTCGTCTTTCAACCAGAGAATGTCAAGGTTTGCCTTATCTCTCTCCATAAGTTCGTCGTAGGAGTAGACCTTCCAACGCTCACTCTCCACACGCTCAGACCGTGGGCGACCAACCTTGTAGCCCTCAACGAACTCATCTAGGTGGTGACGCTGAAGGGGATTGGTTTTCTGCGTGAAATGTTGGTTTGTACGGAGGTCATAGACCCACAGGTTCGTAGTCCAAGGCCTTTCGCCAGCGGGGCGCTTGTCAAAGAAAAGCACATTTGCCTTGACGCCACCGGCGTAGAAAATCCCTGTCGGCAAACGGAGCAAGGTGTGGACGTCAAACTCTTTCAGGAGCCGACGACGCAATGTCTCGCCCGCTCCTCCTTCGAACAAAACATTGTCCGGGAGAACTACTGCAGCCCGTCCATTGATGTCCATAATGGTCTTGATGTGCTGAACGAAGTTGAGTTGTTTGTTAGAAGTCGTGACCCAAAAGTCATCACGGGCAATCTCAAGGTTGTCTTTGGAGACTTTCCCGTCAGCTCCAACCATGGTGGTTGATGACTTCGTGCCGAAGGGTGGGTTTGCTAGAACCACAGACCAACGACGACCCGGGTCCGCAGTCAGTGCGTCCTTGACCTCAATCAAACTCTCTCCATTGGGCGTTCCCATGCCGTGAAGCAGCATGTTCATTGCTGCCAAGCGTCCGGTGCCGTCTACGAGTTCTGTCCCAAATACAAAGTTGTCTCGCAGGTGGTCTTTTTCGGCTGGGGTGAAGTTCTCCGCACCTTCGGAGGCATATTCGTAAGCAGCAAGAAGGAAGCCACCAGTACCACAGGCTGGGTCTACAACTGTGTCCTTCACAGTGGGTTGAATAACGTCAACCATCGCCTTGATAAGTGCCCGTGGCGTGAAGTACTGACCTGCGCCTGAAGCGACATCTGAGGCGCCTTTGGAGAGCAATCCTTCGTATGCGTCACCCTTTACGTCCACTCCAGTAGCCGACCAATTCTCAGCGTCAATCAACTCAACAATGAGTTTCTTCAGCTTGGCAGGGTCTTGAATTTTGTTCTGCGCTTTGCGGAAGATGACACCAAGCGTGCCCGACTGCTTACCAAGTGTCTCCAAGATGTGACGATAAGTCACTTCAAGTTCAGCGGCGTCAGTGTCTAGAAGTCGTTGCCAAGAACACTCGTCGGGGACAATCTGCTCAGGATTGATGGGACGAGTGGCTCGCTCGTGAGCCATCTTGAGGAACAGCAAGTAGGTCAGTTGCTCGGTGTAGTCCAACGTGCCTACGCCGTCATCACGGAGCAGTGCGCAGTAGTTCCAAAGTTTTTGAACGAGTTGGCTGGTATCAGACATGGGTTTCTCTCCAAGTGGCAGTTAGGGCGCCCGTGAAGGCGCTGTGAAGTAGTGAGCGACGCTCGGAAGCAATGCGTGCTTCAAGTTGGTTGGCGACCTCTAGAGCCTTGTCTAGTCGGCTGAACTGTTCCTCTAGTAGCGAAACAATGCGTTCTTGGGTAGCGAGAGGGGGGACGGGCGTATCGATAGTTTCAATGCGGAAAAGCGCAAGTTTTGCCTGTGTTGTTGATGTACTCAGACCCTCAATGACTTCTTGAGCCAAAGGTGACTTCAGGAAATAATCAAGGAACCGACTTGCCATTACCGATTTATCTAAGACAATCTTGGCGGCGTTCTCAGTTAGGTTTGCACCATCAAGGAGTTTGGGAACGACCGCCGTTCTCCCGATAGTTCCCGCAATCGTGATAACAACGTCACCACTTGCGACGACATACCGAGAGATTTTAGACCAAACTTCGTCAGGAACATAAACCAGACTTTTTATGTCAATGCCTGTCGCCTGCACATCAGTAGCCCTGATGTAAGGGTGAGCCGTTGGAGTTGGCGACCACTTCGTTCCTTTCGGAAGCCGCTTACCGCCCTTTACGACGGAAATATCACCAAGCGCAACCTCACGCCAGCCCTCCGTGCCACCCGTCAGTTCACCGCTAAAGGCTGCGTGCAGCAGGGACCTACGGAACGCCTTCGCCTTCTCACGCACTGCTTTGACGCTGGCGAGGGCGCTGTCCAAGCGAGAGAACTGCTCCTCCAAGATTTCAACGATGCGTTCTTGTTCGGCGAGGGGCGGGAGAGGTATGAGCATTGATTTCAACTTTGTTGCATTGATGTTCTGAAGTGCTATTCCCGCACTTGCTTCACCAACCTGCTTCCAATACTCGGGTGAGAGAAGGAACCACTTCAGAAATCTCTTGACAACCCTGTCGCTCGCCTGAAGTCGGATTAGATACGACGCAAAGACACAGTCACGAGGAACTTCCTCAACAAAGGCACTTACGCCCACACTTCCTGCACGACTGATGAAAAAATCTCCCGTGCGAACAAGGTATTTGTCAATGTCTTTCGGAAGTTCTTTACATTGCGGAACTTCCGACCACTTCACAGGTGGGTGGGTCAAATCAGTTGTGCGGAGTAGCCCAAGACCTTGGCCATGTTCTGCCCGTGATGTCCAGCCGTATTGGAAAGAACTGCAGACATCTGAAAGGAAGGCTTCACGCCACCCCTGCGGTAACTGCGTCATACCGCCAACGCCTCGTTCATAGCGTTGATTATGTCAAGAGCCTGTGACCCGAGGTCACGACCAATACCGTCAGCCCCACCCCGCTCGCTGAAGGGGGCAAGTTCAAGGTCGTCCACACTGAACTGTGCCGACTGGACAATGGTGTCCTTGATGCGCTCTAGCCACCACAGTTGGGTTTCGCTGAACTCAACCTTCTGAGAAGCGAGCCAGCCTTCGTAGCGTTCTTGGACAATGTCGGCAAACGGCACTAAGACCTTGTCTTGTTCCAAGGTAAAGCGAATGAGGGCGACGAGGTCAGTGGCGGTGTGCCTCGGAGACTGTTTTACATTTTCAGGTTGGATAGCAGCGTAGGCATTCCAGATGAGGTCCAATGAAGCCGAAAGCGGTGGTCGGCTCAACTGGTCTGCAAGCTCCTTCAACTCTGAAAAGGTAACTTTTGCACCTTTTGGCTGAGAGTAGAGGGCGTGGATGAGCGTGATTTCGTCTTTATTATCAGCAATGAACTGCTTCCATGAAGAAATTACGCCACGAGCTTTGTCGTAGTCAATAACTCCACCCGCCATAAGCAAAGTGTCCTCGGTGACTTCGTCAATCACCCGGTCATGGTCGGCTCGTATTTGGAGGAGGCGCTGCCTTAGGGGCGCATTTCCAGCCAAAGGCTTCACAAGTTCTTTGATGTGATTGCGAAGCGCTTTGTCATAGTCGGGCTCACCGTCAGCATTCCTTGGTGCATTCTCTCGGACACCCTCAAGTACATCAGGGTCGTCCACCAAGATGAGTTGCTTCGTAATGTCACGTAGTTGTAATCCAGCAAGGTTGTAAATCTCGGTTTGCTCATCTGGGTTCAGCTCTCGTTCTAAGCGAGACAACCTTGACGCCAGCGAAGTTACTTCATCAGGCGTAATTGTGAAGTTGGCTGCACGTTCCATCAATTGTTCCAAGGAAACGCCTTTAGTGCGTTCAAGTGGTTTGGCGTCTACGTAATCATGTTCCGTAACGCCCACGGCGTCAACAATTATGAAGCGCTCTTTATGAGTTGCGTCTTGGGTCACAGTTTGGAAGTCGGCGTCATTTATGGTTCGTGCGCCACGCCCCTTCATTTGCTCAAAGTAGGTGCGGGAACGAACATCACGCATAAAGAACACGCACTCAATCGGCTTGACATCTGTACCGGTAGCAATCATGTCAACGGTCACCACAATGCGAAGTTCGGGCGAGTTGCGAAACTTCTGGAGTAGGGCTTTGGGGTCCTTGGCTTGATAGGTGATTTTGGCAGCGAAGTCGTTGCCCTTTCCGAACACCTCTTTCGCCATCATCACAATTTCTTCTGCATGGTTGTCGTCTTTAGCGAAAATCAGAGTTTTTGGAACTACGGAACGCCCCGGGAAGATTTCAGTGAAGAGGCGGTCTCGGAAAGTTTCAAGGACGAGCCGTATTTGCTCTTTAGAAGTCACCGAGCGGTCTAGTTCTCCCGCCGTGTAATCAAAGTCCTCTTCAAGTAACTCCAAGCGTTGCTGGCGGGTTAGTTTGTCCACTTTTGGAACCACAATTCCCGCAGGAATTGAGCCACCCTTTTCGGAAATCTGAGTTTGAATACGGTAGACCTCAAAGTCCACGTTCACACCATCAGCAACCGATTGTTCATAGGTGTATTCCGAGACGAGGTTCTGTTGGAAGAAGCCAAACGTCTGTTTAGTAGGTGTAGCCGTTAGTCCGACAACATGGGCGTCAAAGTAGTCAAGTACGCCACGCCATAAGCCATAGATGGAGCGGTGGCACTCGTCCACAATGATTAGGTCAAAGGTTTCGGGTGGCATTGCTTGCGAGTACTCGACCGACACAGGCGCCGATGGGACCGAGCTATCAAACTGCTCGTCGTCTTCCTCGGGAATTACCTCGCCCTTTAGCCCAGCAAATACACGCTGAATAGTCGAAATGACAACTTTGGACGAGTTCGCCATGCCAGCAGATGTGAGCTTGTTGACGTTGTACAGGTCGGTGAATTTTCGACCGTCGTCCGGTGTATCAAAGTTCTGAAACTCACGGAGTGTCTGGTCTGCGAGGTTGTTTCTGTCTACCAAAAACAAAACCCGGCCGAAGCCCCCGTATTGAAGCAAGCGATATGTCTCATTCACGGCAAAGAATGTCTTACCCGCACCTGTCGCCATCTGCACAAGAGACCGTGAGTGAGTTCCAGCGCCGAGAGAATACTCAACTCCCTTGATGGCGTCTCTCTGTGCAGGGCGTAGTGGGTAGTGGTCGTATTTGGGCATTGCAAGCACTCGCCCACGCCAAGTCGGAGCAGAAGGGTGATTTTCACTATCCCGAATGAAACGTGCAATGGTTTCTGGAGTCTGGAAGTTGAATAGCTTCCTTGCCCGTGGGTAGGGGTCGTAACCGTTAGTGAAATGTATTTCTGTTCCCGAAGCTTCGTAAACGAAAGGAAGGCGTCCGTCTTTCAAAACGGCGACGGGGCGATATGCCTCTGGCAAGCCTTCGGCATACATGGCTGATTGCCATTGAACACCCGACAATGTCGTTCCAACTGGTTTCGCTTCAATAACACCGACCACCTCGCCATTTACATAAAGGAGGTAGTCCGCCCGCCCATGACCCTTGTCCATAATGACTTCACGGACAGCGTTGCCCAGTTTGTGAACAAGGTCCATGCCAACCTTGCCAGCCCCATCTTTACGGTCACAAACGTGCCACCCGGCAAGGGTCAACTGCTGGTCTATGAGAACTCTTGCTCTTTCTTCAGGCTTCTCATTTTGCGACATATATAGAGAATAGGCAATACTCGCTGCTAGGAACTGACTACATTTGATTTGGCGGCAGTTGTAACACGCCTTGCCTAAGTTGTCACCGAAAGGACGCATATGAATTTCCTCTTGAGGTACACCAATAAATCAGTACTCGCCCTATTCGCTTTAACCTTGGCATTAATCGCAGGAGGTCTAGTTGCCGCAAATGCAGCAACAGGTGGGTCTTCCACGACATTTTTTGCTTGTCTAAATTCCGGAGTTCTTAGCCACGTACAGACCAAGAGCGAGACATGCACAACCGGTCACCTCATTAGTTGGAGCCAGCAGGGACCTCAAGGTCCCGTAGGACCTCAGGGTCTTCAGGGTGCAACGGGCCCAAGAGGTGAGACTGGCGCAACTGGACCTATGGGAGCAACTGGTGCAACGGGACCTACAGGTGCCACGGGCGCAGCGGGTGCCACAGGACCTGTGGGTGCAACTGGTGCAACTGGTGCAACTGGACCTACAGGTGCCACGGGTGCTACTGGGCCTACAGGATTGGGGTTTGAGCCAACACTTCTTTGGACCAGTGGGAGTTCTTACACTTCGCAAATTGGAAGTCTTTGCGCAATGCTCTTGACCCCAACCTGCAGTCACCCAACTTTTTATGCGTCAAGCCCTCTGCCCGCTGGCGCCTCAAATTACACCTTCACGAATTATGACTTACGTTTCAGCGGAGTAAGTCCGGCGACTTACTGGTCTAATGGGGACAACAGTAACTTGGTGGGAGCAATTGGGATTTGGGATGTGTCTCAAAGTGGTACTGCGAAACTTCTTGCTTCGGGCCCATCAAATGGCTGGAGTGAGAGTTGCGGTTCACTGAGCACTGCACCAAGCACTGGTGTGCAAACTGGTCTATGTACTTGGGACGACAACAACATGACAACCCCTGAAGGAAGCCTTGCGGTGGGAGACCGACTAGTAATCGGCTTTATCTTTGGGTGTTGGAATTACACAAGCAACACATGGTCGGTTCGTGCGAGCGGTATCCCCGACGTAGGAATGTCTTCTTTTGTGCCGAACGTGTCCTTGACATACAACCTGCCGACCCAATCAATAAATTGAGGATGGGCCTTAGTTCGGTGGCCCGGCTCAACTCTTACGTTGCTTCTAAGCAGCAAACTCCGGGACACAAGTTCGGATAGTCGTGGACCTTTCGCCCTCCAGAATTCAAAGGACTTAGATGAAGAACCCGTGGATTGACCAAATTACCAAACGTCGCCAAGTCTTAGATATCGACAAGCCATTTATAAAGGCACACAACCATATTTATCGAAGCGACCCAACAAGGCTCCTTCATGAGGACTTACTGCCGGCTCCGTATTTGGGCTTTCACAATGCCCCGGTTGTTGTCTTGCTCGCAAATCCGGGATGGGACCCGGATGACTACGAAATGCTTGACCGACCAAGTATCTTCCAACTAGCACTTGACAATTTGAACACAGAAGGCGGTACACCACATTTCTGCCTTACCGAGGAATTCATGAACACTCCGGGCAACCAATGGTGGCAAAGACGCACGGCACAACTTGCCGCAGACGTTGGCGGTCATCAAGTTCTGGCAGAGAAAATGCTCGCTATTGAACTTCATGGCTACCATTCAAAAAGTTGGTCTGCACCCCGGGCAAACTTTCCTTCACAGGAATTCAGTTTTTTCCTTGTGCGAGAGGCGATAGACAGAGGCGCTCTCATAATCACTGCCCGCTGCAGAGATTATTGGCTGGCGGGAGTTCCAGAACTGCTCAGTTATGAAAATGTAATTTGGGAGACTAATTCACAGCGTTCCGCATATTTGAGTAAAGGGAACCTAAGTCCAGAAGATTATTTGAAGTTAGTAAAAGCAATCTCAGGGTGACCATCTCATTTCCGTGTTTATGGGATGACTACATTGCCCTTGGAAAGGCTATCGGAGGCTAATTCTTGCCTCAATAGGAGCGTGGTCGCTTAGTTCCCAAAGTTCCGGACTTTGGTCGGTAAGCGCACGACAAGAAATCAGCCGGCTTTTCAATTCCGCAGTTGCGAAAATATAGTCATTCTGGAAGGCACGGCTCGTTTCCTTGTTCATATGTCTGTGAGTTTGGACGTGGTCACAAGAGGCTGGATTGTTACAAGGACAGTTAGAAAGTGGACCAGTGGTGGAGAAGGGACCAACGCAAGTGAGACCGAGCACTTCCAAGCGGTCAAATAAATTCTTGTGACGTTCAACCGCTATCTGCTTACCCGATATTGAATAACCCCTAAATGCATTTAGGTCGGCGCCAATCAACACTTCAGCGCCCTGCTCAATGAGGGGCGTAAGGTCTGAAATTGCTCTATGGACTGAGCCATCTGCGTAGTCATTTTCAATAATCCCGTAAAGGCTCACAAAATATGTCTTTTTGTTGCCCAATTGGACACGGACCACGCTGAACTGTCCCAAGTGAGTGCTAATCACAGAATTCGGGCTTCCTAGCCCAAACCCAACGGACGGGACTGGGCTGAACTCCAACTCAGGGTTCAAAACGGCAACCGCAGTCGCACTTGAGCCATAGTGCTGTATGCGCCAGTTCGCAGTCGGTGGCGGGACCACTTGGATTTCACTTGCTTCTGGAACACCTGACTTGGTCACCTCTTGCAGGAGAGCAATGTCTGCGTCAAAATGTGAGAGAGCCTCCCACGAAGTATTTCTGTGGTTCGTATTCCATGAGATTATGGTGAGAACTTCAGCATTTTTTGACACGCTACGAGGATAGTTCTGGCTAGCGAGGACCTTCTAAGAATTCCTTCCCAGTAGACAGCCTGACGTTGAAATTCAAATTTTCGTGTGGCACATTCGTGGAACATTCGTGGAACATTTCACTGCGAAAGTGAGCCAAAAGCGGGAATGTTGCAGGCAGGAGGTACGATTTCACAAATGACTTTTCTTGAAAATCTCGGGAAATTCTCTACACCCACTATTCTTGTAACTTCAGCCGGTGTGGCGCAGTGGTAGCGCAACTGATTTGTAATCAGTAGGTCGTGGGTTCGACCCCCAC
>Ga0214170_1000685_pt1 | contig 10818 bp, 12 predicted proteins | sample TroBogEpilimnion_2_FD_153008 | JGI IMG/M metagenome (GOLD analysis project Ga0214170, IMG submission 153008) | Freshwater microbial communities from Trout Bog Lake, WI - 27JUN2007 epilimnion | ecosystem: Environmental > Aquatic > Freshwater > Lake > Epilimnion/Euphotic zone | place: Trout Bog... | reverse complement strand
GCGTACCAAACCAGAATATAAAGGTTTCCATCCTATGGGTATGTATAGTAGACATACTCCTCCCAAGGGACAACAGATTATTGACTTAGGTGAATATAAACCACCATACAAAGCACCACCTGAAGATCCTAATAGTGTAGGCGCAAGATTAAGAGCAAAATTGGATGCACCTCAATGAGATTTAAAGAAATACTAGAAGACATGAGCCGTCGTGGCTTTTTAAAAGGTGTAGCCGGCACTGCCGCAGTTGCCGCAACTGGCAATGCGTTTGCTAAATCACAACCTAATACAATTACAGTAGTTGCAAAGCCAGGAGATACTATATTTTCTATCGGTAGACAATATAATGTAACTCCTCAAGAGTTATTCAAATTGAATAACATGAATATACATACTAAACTTGAAAAAGGTCAGTCTGTTAAAATTCCTAAACCAACTAAACCCACAACACCTGAACTTAAACCTGGAGATAAAGGATACGTTCCGCCAGGCTACAATCCAAATAAACCAGGCTCTGGAATCTATGCTGTCCCAGATGATAAAGACGAGAAATTACCTAAGCACATTGAACCAGCTAAATCTGCACCAACACCTTCACAACAAATTGCCAGCACTAGTGGCAGTGCATTAAAAGAACCAGGATTTACGCAAAAACTACAACAAGTAGCAAATGCATTGGGTGTAGAAACAAGAGTGCTATTAGGTATCATGAAGCATGAAACTGGCAACACACTAAGCCCACAAGCAAAGGCTCCGGGCAAGCATGGCGCTGTAGGACTTATACAATTTATTCCTAAGACAGCTAGAGAATTAGGCACCAGTACAGAAGCACTTGCAAAAATGTCTGCTACACAACAGTTAGACTACGTTTATAGATTTTATAAAAAAGTAGGAGTAAAACCTGGTATGGACATAGGAGATATGTATATGTTAACATTCATGCCTGCGTATTTACATAAGCCAGCAGATACTATCATAGGTAAGAAGAATGGCGGCACACTACCAGGCACTGATCAAAATATGCATGCCATCTGGGTAGGAAATCCCGCTTTCAGTGAAGAACATAAGAAACCATATTTTACAATACGCGATGTAAAAAATAGAATAGAGCAATGGCTATGAAGAAAATCTTATTAAATCCATGGACAGCAGTAGTAACATTAATTATTATGCTGTCCATTCGCACTATAGACCCTAGCTTTGTAGAAAGCGTTCGACTACGTTATTTTGATCAACTAGTAACAAGCCAGCCTGCTAAAAATATTCCTGTTAACGTTGTTAACATAGACGAGGCCACGTTGGATAAATTAGGTCAGTTTCCATTTCCACGTGACTATTATGCAGACATCATTCAAAACTTGTATCAGCATCATGCAGGATTAGTTGTATTCAATGTACTAATGTCAGAGAAGGATCGTTTTAAACAAGACGCAGTATTAGGTCGTACAATGCAAGCATTTCCTACTGTGTTGCCATCAGTTGCAGGCCAAAAGAATAAAAATGAAAGCCACGGCAGTCCTGTACAAAAAGTAGGACAAGATCCTACAGGCAAGGTTGTTACATATCCAGGATTGTTATCTAATGTAGAACCACAAAGTAGTGTAGCCGCAGGTGTAGGGATTGTTAATACGTTTCCAGAAGTAGACGGTGTTGTCCGTCGCATGCCATTAGTTATTATGGCAGGTGATACATTGTATCCTAGCCTTGCTATGGAAACACTTCGCTTGGCCGCAGGCGACACACGAATACAAGTTAAGATAGGAGACAACGGTGTTGAAGCATTGCGTGTTCCTAAACTTAGTAAAATTAACACAGACGATCTAAGTCGTGTGTGGATTGACTGGAGCAGTACTCCTAAAGAATACAGCTATACAGAATTGCCAAAATCATTTAACAACGAAGTTGTTATTGTTGGGCTAAGTGCCGCAGGACTTGTTAATCCTGTAGGAACAGCACGAGGCGAAGTATGGCCACAATATTTACAAGCCGCCACGCTTGGCACAATGCTCAGTGGTACAACTATACAACGTCCAAGTTGGGCAGATACTGCGGAAATAATCGCATTGCTTATTGCTGGACTAATAGTAATTTTTATCTCAAGGTGGACCTATGCATTTATTGGCGTTATTGCTGTTCTTGGCGGCATTCATTTTCTCGTTTTACATATCTACTCCAACTACCATTACCTCATCGATGTTACGTGGTTTATTTGCGGCACTGGTTTGGTATATGCTCATGCCTACACCGTAAAGTTTGTTAGCGAGTTTTTACAAAAACAACAGATTAAAAAACAGTTTGGTAGTTACTTATCGCCCGACCTGGTTGCAAAACTACAAAGAAACCCTGAGCTATTAAAACTTGGCGGCGAAGAACAAGAACTAAGTATTATGTTTACTGACGTTCGTGGGTTTACTAGTATCAGCGAGTTCTACGGTAAGAATGTGCAAGGACTCACCAAGATTATGAATCGCTACATGACAGCGATGACTAAAACAATTTTAGAAAATGATGGTACACTAGACAAGTACATTGGCGATGCACAAATGGCTTTCTGGAATGCACCATTAGATAATACAAAACATTGTAAAGATGCGGTTAAGGCTGCACTTGAAATGTTAGGGAGTCTAGATGGGTTTAATAAAGAAATTGCTGAGGAAGGCACTCCTCCCTTTGGCATGGGCATTGGCATTAATACTGGGGATGTTGTGGTTGGTAACATGGGTAGCGAACAAAGGTTTGACTATACTTGTCTTGGAGATGCGGTCAATCTTGCTAGCCGACTAGAAGGCCAAAGTAAAAACTATGGTGTACTAATTGTTCTAGGACCTATTACAGCAGAACGTGTTGGAGATGAATACTTTACCTTACCTTTAGATTGTATTGCTGTTAAAGGTAAGAAAGAAGGTGTGAATATTTCTACGGTATTTTACAATCCGCCACGTGAACAACAACCTTTCTGGGAACACGATAGAGAAGTGCATGGCATAATGCTAGACTACTATCGTCGACAAGAATGGTCTAAAGCCCTTGCTCTAGTAGAAGCATTAAAAGGCAAGTTCAACGGGCAGATGGATCAGTACTACAACATATGGCAAGAACGCATCAAGGAGATGACAAATGCTGGACTATCAGAAGATTGGGACGGAGTTTTTAGGGCGCAGTCTAAGTAATCTAGCGGACGTTTACGTTTTATGGATGCTTCACATGCAGTTTATGATGCCAGCCATTATATTAGATATGAGTGACAGTATGGGTAGTATTTTAAAGACTTATAGCTTAAACGGTATCAAGTCTTACAATCTCTGCAAGCCCTACTAGGCTAAACAAGCGTAGCCACATCCAACCGATATCAAACTCATACCATTTAAGACTCAGTTTAGGTCTTGCTGGATTCATATGATGATTATTATGGAGTTCTTCGCCACCGATAATAATTCCCCAAGGACTAATATTACGTGACTGATCTCTGGTTTCTGTATTACGATATCCCCACCAGTGACCGATACCATTGATAACTCCGGCCGCCCATAGAGGAATCCAAATCATTTGTACACCCCACACTATAAAGCCCCATGGTCCAAAAAGAACAAGGTTTATAACCAACATCAATAGAATACCAAGGCGGCTATGTGAGGTGTACAAATTACGTTCGATCCAATCATCAGGAGTGCCTACTCCAAATTTATTAATCATGTCCGCATCTTTACTTGCATTGTGATAAAGGCCAGCGCCTCGAGTAAACACACGCCAAATACCAAATACGTGTGGGCTATGCGGATCGCCTTCTTTGTCACTATATACGTGATGCTTGCGGTGTATTGCTACCCATTGTTTAGTAACCATGCCAGTTGTTAGCCATAGCCAAAAACGAAAGAAGTGACTTAGGATAGGATGGAATACAATTCCTTTATGTGCTTGCCCTCTGTGTAGAAACAGAGTAACAGCTATGATAGTAATGTGCGTTACTACTAGTGTGTATATAATTTCTTGCATTATATACTTAGTCGATCTTATTACCGCTAGATTGATTCCCTTCCGAAAAAGGTTTTTCAATTTCTGCGTGATTGACCTTGTTAATTTCTTGCTCTGCTATAATACGTTCGCGTTCAATACTTTTGCCACGTAATTCCATGACTGTTTCTACTTTTTGGTTTAAACGAATTAAATCGTTATCCAACATACGTATGCGATCTATGAGTGCAATTAGTGTACCATTGGCTTGCCCAATAACTGGTTTAATTTCTTCAGTTACCCACTTCCAAATGTAATAAACAAAGTAACCCATACCTGCCGCGGCAACTACAGGGAATCCGTACTTATTAACTAACTCGACTAAGTCCATTAGTCTTTCCTTTGATCAGCCTGTTCCGCACGAGCTATGCGATCATAATCTGGTTGTAGACCTAGTGCATGACTAACTTTAACATCTATACGTTGTAGTTGATTTGTCATAGTATCAACTCTACTATCTAACCCTTTAATAATTCCACCCATGCCGTTTACACTACTTGTAACTCCGGCAAGGATAAACTTTAATGTTAGAAAAACAAAGTAGCCAGCCGCAAAGGCTCCTGCGATAGGAAACCCTAGTTCGGCGACTAACTTTAAAAAATCCATATTAAGCGTATGTGCTATTTGTTTCGTCTGTACTAGTGTGAATAACTTCACCTAATTCATTGTAAACTTTAACATGATGCACACGGGCACTACGGCCAAAATGCATTGCTTCTTCTAACTGTACAAATTCGTGCTCTAACGATTGTAGAACTCCGTCAACCCAGTGATGTGTCTTTACTTTAAATCCCATGATATCTCCTTAAGCGTATGTTTGTGGGTATGAGTACCCGTTTTCTATTCCTGAATAACTTACATTAACCTGTTCTGGTTCAATATTAAGTGATCTGGATACAACTAATTCACCATTGTCGTCAAATATTTTAACAACATGGGCCTTAATACTACTGGCAAAGTCGTGAGCTTCTTCTAAACTTTCAAAGTGCTCGTCGATTGTTCGTAGTAGTCCACTTACCCATGTATGTGTTCTGACTTTATGTTTATGCTTCGCCATTGGCTAAAACTCCTTAACTGAAGTATTTAGTCCAAATTTTAGCAGTTTTATGTGAGTAGTGTTTAAGGCTCCATTGCTGAGCCTTGACGTTTAATACAGGATGGTTGTAGGCAAATAGTAGTTTGGCTGAAATGTCATCGCTGTCTACAGGATTAGCACAGAACGCATTTACAGCCCATGGAATTTCTTCACTAGTACCTACTAGTGGAACGCCTTGACTGATTAAGTCTGCTCCGACAATATTAAATGTTTCACTAAAACTAACTTGCAATCCAATGTCCATTGTAGCACATAGTTCTAGGAATTCTTCACGTGGGCGCCATTGATGATTAATCATCTGGTGTCCTGAATCGGATAGTTGTTGAAACAATCCTTTAAGATTATTAATCACCGGACTTCCGTTCATTTCAATGCGTCCTGCATTCACGTGAAAGTGTAATTTTTTACCAAGTTTGTTGGCAAAGTCTAAAGCGGCAAATGCCTGTACTAGATGATTTTTCAATGGACGAATTGCACCAAAACATGCAATGTCGATATGGTCTTTTTCCTTATCAAATTTCTTAGATTTGAAATCGGTTGGATAATAGTTTGGCAAGTAAATTACTCTATAATCCATAATTCTGCCAGGATGCTTAGACTGTAAGTATGTTTTAACTTCGCGCATCATGCGGGGAGCATTACAGGCAATGATTACATTGTTAGAACAACTATAATCACCGATCCAGTCAATAGCCATACCTTCACCAGCCATAAATGGCATTTCGCTATGCAGGCGAATGATCCATTTTACTGTAGGATGTAGTTTTTGTAGTATTGCAAATTTTTGTGGTACTACCCACAACGCTTCAATGATAACGTGTGTAGGTCTATGTTTTTGTACTAGCCTATCAATGCAATTATTATCAATTGCAATTTCTAAGTTACTTTCAATTCCATGAGCTTGTAGCATTTCGTTCATGAAATTTGCTGAGTTATAAAGTCCAGTACTTAGCCCAATATGGCTATGTGTGATGGCATGGTAATCTTCTCTACGTTTTAAAAGGAATAGGACTTTTTTTGACATTTGGCTCTCGCTACTTAATTTCATGTATTTATACATAATAGTAGCAGATTAAGATTACATTGATTTGACAGGAAAAAATGCACACTTTAGAGATTACTAGGTAGCGAATCGTTCGTCTCAAGGCAGTAGCCGCCTACACCACGGTAACGAGTACCGGTCCTAAGGTGTGTTCTTTGATAAAGTATTTACCTACCTATGTATATATATTTTTCTTCCTTTTTGTCCGGATCACGTGGCACTAAGCCAGTACCGTATTGAGGATATTTTTGAGAACGATCCCATGCAACATATACAAACATACCACCTACTACAAAAATTGCAAATAAGATTATTGCTCCAATTATTGCTTCTTGTGTAAGACGTTGCATACGTGCTCGACGACGACGTTCTTGAATAGCTTGCTTTTTCATTTCTACAGCAATAAGAACTTTTTGTTCTTTACCTAACTGTAACATCATTTCGCTAACGTCAGTCCATAATGCTCCCAGTTCTGGAGGCGCATTATAAATCATCATTTCACGTAATTCTACAGTCATTGCTTCTAGCTGTTTTTTCATCAGTACACGTTGCAACGCACGTTTACCTAGACTAGCATCGCCTGTATAAACTTCAGTTCGACTGCGGCGTTCTTCTTCCTCAAGGATCGCCATACACTTATTCATGTTGTCAAAGTAAGTGCCAAGGTGATCCCCAATTTCTTGATAGATAGTGGTAGTTTCACCGCCCTTCTTGTTCAGTTCGATGACACGATTTTTTTCTTCTATGTAGGCATTTTTCTGTGCTACAGTAGCAGGTTTCTCTTTATGATTGTTGTGAAATTGATCGTCGAGATCTTTAAGTACGGCCTTGACGTCTCCGGCCGCACCTTTAATGTCTTTGTATAATTGACACCCTTTCTTAACGGCCGCTACGGCGCCATTGGCAAGGGCAAAGAGAGTAATTGGATCCATGATGTCGCTCCATGATCCTTCTAACTACCTAAGTAGTTAGAACCAGAGAAATAAACCGTTAAGACTTAACACTAGTCCAAGGCCTGCTACTACGAAACTACTCCAGAATAAAGGCATACTAACAGCTAGAATACTTGCTGAAAGAATAACAATGCTCAACTGATATGCTGTACTAGCGTAACCAATCCAAGGACTGCTTTTCTTAGCTTCGTCTCTATCAGCTTCCATTTTCTTGGCTTTAGCTAATAATGCTTTTTTGCCTTCTGGACCATTTTCATAGTCTTCAATCTTTTTCTTCATTTCTTCAGCACGGGCTTTGTCGCCGTTATGTTGTGCTTCGTAAAGATTTTGTTCCGATAATGCTTGCTTCAAACTTTTTGCTTGATAAAAAGCATAAGTGTCGTTAGCCGCAATCGTGTTGTTTAATACTGTACTACCTAATTTGCCGCCGTACCAAGCGTTGAGTGCTAGACATAGTGCAAATACGTTAATAACCATACCTGCTTTGTCTTTGATTTTTGCTTCACGTTCGCTACGACTGCCAACTGGTGGTTTTGGTGCGTCCGGATCTTTTGGTTGTTTGTTGATTAAGTTCAACATCGAGTCTAATAATGCCATTGATTCGCTCCCGGCTTGTTTAATGTACTAGTATTTAGCCAAATAACTAGACAAAATTCCCGCAATATGTTTAAATACACTATACAAACACAAAGGAGTTCTATATGGCAGCTCGTAAAAATTCTAGAAACGGTGTAAAAGCCGCCGTTAAACGTCAATTAAGGAAGAAAAAATGACAAGACCTATTGCCAAAAAACGTATTCGTGAAGCGGCTAATCGCGCACGTAAACGTAAGTAACACACAGTGAATTGGGGAATAAGAAGATTAGTAAAACTGATCTTGACAAGTTTCTATCATTAGGTTATACTAAGGGTAGGAAAATTATTGCTGTATGAAGTGACGAGAAAAATGTTGCGGACCCGGGTTCGACCCCCGGCATCTCCACCTAAGTGTATTAGGTATATTTAGGTGGGGATGTATTGGCTTCGACGTGGCAAAGAGTAAATTAATGGACAGCACGGTAGGCGATGACCGTAAATCAAGCAAAACTAGTAAATGCAAAAACATCTACATTCGAGTATTTCCAAGTTCCATTCACCGTTTCAGCAATGAACGATGAAGGCTTTGAATTAGCTGCCTAAGAAACAGCCCTCGCGAGGTAGTTATACCTTGTAACCCAAAATAGCAGAAAAAGGCACTTTTGAGTGCCTTTTTTCTTGATATATAGTTTCTACGGATATATACTAGTCTTAGTGACACATCGTCGCATTTTTATATAAAAAGGAAGTAAAATATGAAGAAAATCGCATTAGCAACATTATTGGCAGTAGCCGCAGTATCAGCATCAGCAGTTGAAGTTGGTGTTGTAGGTGGTACAGACTTTTTGAACAACGGTGGAAATCGTGGTACAGCTGGTTTGACAATCGGACAACATTTTGGTGATTTCAGCGTTTCAGCAGAAGCTCTACGTGAAACACATAACAACACTAACAAGTACAACTTGCTAGGTGGTTATGACGTTGCCAAATTTGGTACAGCTACATTCAACGTCAAAGCTGGTGTAGCATACATCGACAACGGTACAATCAATGATCACAAAGATCGTTACGCCGGTGTAGTTGGTGCTGGTGTCGCAATTCCAGTAACTAGCAAAATCGATGCAACTGTAGACTACCGTTTTACAGACACACGTGATGCCGCAGACAAGTTCCAAGGCAACACAGTCTTAGTTGGTGCTAAGTACTCATTCTAATCTCAGGATTAGTTTGTTCAAAAAGGCTACTTCGGTAGCCTTTTTTATTGTATAATATATTATGATTAATTGGCCAGTAAAATTTATAGAAGACAAATATAGTAGGTGTTATGAAAGACTTATCCTTAAAGCTAAGGAAAGAAAAGATCCCGGTGGATACTCAGAACAACATCATATTATTCCTAGAAGCTTTGGTGGAGATAATAGTATAGATAATCTAGTATTATTGACAGCTAAAGAACACTATATCGCTCATGCATTACTTTGGAAGATGAATTTTATAGATGATGCGTTTCATTCTAAAATGTCTTATGCGTTACGACTGATGATATTCGGTGCAGGAACTAAAAAGCAATTACGAAATTACAAATGTCATTCGAGAATATACGAAAGTGTTAGGATCGAGTTTTCTAAAAATCATTCTTCTAATATGTCCGGGAAGAATAATCCATTTTATGGAAAAACTCATTCATATGAAACTCTTGAAAAAATAAAACAAACAAAAAAAGCAACTGGTAATTGGGGTGGAAATAATCGTACTAACTATTCAATATCTCAAAAAACTAAAGAAAAGATTTCTGTAGCAAATAAAGGCAGAACGTGGGATAAAATGTTCTCTGCTGAAGAATTGATTCTTAGAAAGAAAAAAAGAGCTATTGAAACTTCTTTAAGAAATAAAGGAAAAACTTTATCACAAGAAACCAAACATAAAATTTCAGAGACTAGAAAAAAATTATTTGCCGAAGGTCAAATATCACCTCCTAAGGGTTGCAAAGGCCTTGTTCCGTGGAATAAAGGTAAGAAAGGTATTATTTCTCAAAATTCGGAAACAATTCAAAAAAGATTGAATACTATGCGAGCATTGGGGAAATTAAAACCGCAGTCTAATCCTTTGATTTATAGAGGTATAGAATATCATAATTTTGGTGAAATAGTAAAAGCGACAGGGAAAACTAAATCTGTAATTAAAACCGAAATTAAATATTGGGGAAATGATCCTTCTAAAGAAATTATAGAAAAATTAGACTCTAGACAAGTTTCCAATCACATACCTGCTAACAAAGGTATTGCTATGACACAAGAACAGCGTGATCGCATAAGTAAGACGAAAAAAGAAAAAAATGCGTCAGTGGGAGAGAAAAATCCTAACTCTAAAACATATAAACTTTTTGATCCGTCTGGGGCAGAATATATTGTATCAGGAGGACTTGAGAAATTTTGCAATGATAATGGTGTTGGTTACCACCATGTAAGAAGAGTCCTTAAAGGAGAAAAATCAAATGCTAATGGGTGGACCATTCAATGTTTAGGGTTTACCAAAGACTTGTAGTTATTGATTTTTTCTATTACGCTTATTGAAATAATTATTGAAAAAATCAATTAAATCGCTTGATCTTATTAGTAAATACTATTATAATAACATATCAGTACAAACACTGAGTTATTAGGTTTTCAAACACACACAAGGAGATTAACATGAAAACAATTGGTGATAAATTAGAACATTTCGTAGTAACAGGCGTTAAGCCAGGACAACCAGAAGATGCTTTCTTTGACATCGACGAAACTAGTTTCGAAGGTAAATGGAAAGTAATCGTGTTTTATCCAAAAGATTTTACATTCGTATGTCCAACAGAAATCGTAGCATACGATAAACTAAATCAAGACTTTATCGATCGTGATGCAGTATTGCTAACAGGTTCAACAGACAATGAGTTTTGTAAAATCGCATGGCAAAAGTCACATCCAGATCTAGTTAAGATTACACACAATCAATTTGCAGACACACAGCGTGGTGAATTGAGTTTGGCAGAACAGTTGGGCGTATTTTATGCTCCAGCAGGTGCCGCACTTCGCGCTACATTCATTGTTGATCCACAAAACGTTATCCAACACGTTACTGTAAACAACTTGGATGTTGGTCGT
>Ga0214170_1000684_pt1 | contig 10822 bp, 7 predicted proteins | sample TroBogEpilimnion_2_FD_153008 | JGI IMG/M metagenome (GOLD analysis project Ga0214170, IMG submission 153008) | Freshwater microbial communities from Trout Bog Lake, WI - 27JUN2007 epilimnion | ecosystem: Environmental > Aquatic > Freshwater > Lake > Epilimnion/Euphotic zone | place: Trout Bog... | reverse complement strand
AGATCATTGGAAACTTTTTTCAAAGAGGGATTGATTATGAATTAAACCATGAATATAATTCCGGAGAAGAAGTAGAATGTTTTTTGAATAAATCCATCGGTTTTGATTACAAATTAACGTTAGGTTCTCCTCATACTACTTCAAAGTCTCCACCAATACCATTCAATACATCAAGACTGTTACAAACATCCAGTAATGTGTTAGGGATATCTCCAAAAGATACAATGTCTTACGCACAAATATTGTATCAAGATGGATACATAACATATATGAGAACAGACAACACAAAGTATTCGGATGTTTTTTTGACACAGGCGAACAAATATATAGAAAAAACGTGGGGTTCAAAGTATGTCGGTGATTTACAAAAAATAGAGAACTTTGATAAAACAAACCCTCACGAAGCAATCCGAGTAACAGATATAGAATGTAAAGGTATTGATAAAGACGGTAAAATAGCATCATTGTATCGTCTCATATGGAAAAACACAGTAGAAAGTTGTATGTCAATAGCAGAATATTCAATTATGGAATCGCGAATAATAGCACCCGAAGACAAATATTATTCATACAAAATAGAAACACCTATTTTTTTAGGTTGGAAAAAGGTTTCAAACAAAGAAGTATCCAATCCAAATAAACTTTATATTGAAAGCCTTATGAGAACCAAGGTTCTCCTCAATTCAGTAAATAGCGTAGTTTCTTTTTCAAATATTCATTCTCATTATACAGAAGCGAGTTTGATTCATAAACTAGAAGAGATTGGTATTGGAAGACCGTCCACTTTTTCGATGTTGGTAGAAACAATAAAAGAAAGAGGATATGTAAACAAAGAGGATGTCCCAGGACAAAAGTTCTCTTGTATCGAGTATTCTTTGGTTGAAAACACAATTAAAAAAAATGTGATAGAAAAAATAGCAGGTAAAGAGAACAATAAACTGGTGTTACAGCCTACTGGAAAAATAATAACAGACTTTTTGTACAAGTATTTTGGAGAAATGTTTTCGTATGATTATACCAAAACAATGGAGGAAAATTTGGATATTATAACGGAAGGTTCTCCAAATATGAACTGGTATGATATTTGTAAACAGTGTTCGGAGACAATAAAAAAATTGCTTGTTCCAGTTTCAAAAATAACAAAAGAGGTGTATAAAATAGACGATGACCATGAGTTAGTTTTTATGAAATATGGTCCTGTATTGAGGTCTAAGAAAACCGGACAACCGAGCCCGGGCGCCCGGGCCGCCCCGGGGGGCGTCGCCCCCTCCGGTAAAAAGGTCGGTAAAAAAGGGGCGAAAGAGGGACAAAATGAGGAAGGAGGGGAAGGCGGAGAAAACGAGGAGGGGGGCCAGGAAGAAGAGGCTTTTGATTACAAGCCTATAAAAAGAGATATTCAACTAGATATTGAAAAACTAAAGACGGGTGGTTATAGCGTGGATGATTTGGTTGATAGTTGTAAAAATGATATAGGAAAATGGGAAGGAGAGAATTTGGTATTGAAAAACGGGAAATTTGGGTTGTATGTAGAATGGGGATATAACAAAAAGAGTTTGAAAGATTTGAAAAAACCGATGGAAAAAATTACACGCGAAGACATTGAAAGTGTGTTGAATGGTGACTATGAAACCGGCGAAAAAAATCCAAAAATAGTGCGTGTTATTAACTCAAGTTGTAGTATTCGTCGTGGGCGTTTTGGAATGTATGCCTATTATAAACCGGAACATTTACAAAAACCGTTGTTTTTGAATATTAAAAAAATGCCTTGTGGATATTTGAAATCAAGCGAAGAGGAGGTTATGAAATGGTTGAAAGAAACGTATAATTTGTAATTATTTAGAACAAACAAACAAACACAATCCGGTTAATAAAAACTGTATTGTAAATATATAGTTCAATGGAAATAGATAAAGTTTTATATTTGGCTTTTTTTATTGTTTATGTTATTCTTTTTTACTTTGTATTTAATCCAAATGTGGAAAGTATCGTTTTTATTATAACATACATAACAACTATTTTCTCGGGATTTAAATTGTTATATGATCTTTATTTTTATAATCCAAATGAAGTAGTCAGCTTTAAAGACTTATACGAGATTTTAGAAAGGGGGTCCACCGGAGTTTTGTTATTTTCACCATTGATACTTATTATTATAGGCGTATCCTTTTTCTTACACGTTATACTATACCTTTTCAATAAAGTATCATTGGGGTATGTTTTAATCCAAGGACTCGTAATGTGTATTTTCATAGTTCTCCAAACTTTCAAAAACCCAATAATCCCTTTGTGGAAAATACTGGGTTTTCCAATATTGTTTTACTTGATATCACTTACCTTTACAATGTTTTTCATATACCATTTCAGGAACGATCATTCTGTTTCCGGTATTCATTTGGACAATTACTATAGAACCCTTTTCGGTCAATTCAAGTTTTTTAATATTGTGGAAGTTCTCTTTATAAGTATATTTATTGCCTCAAGAACAATACCATTCAAAACACCAAATAATGTTTTGTATATACTTATTGGAATTATATATATCATTTCTTTTGTGCTAATGATTATATCGGTTGACCTATATACAACACACTACAGTAACGCAGATGCGTTGATAAGCGGAGTTTCAAAATAATTCGTTTATTTTAAACCTAAATAAAACTATTTATTATGTATCTATCATACAGTCTACATAATAAATGAAATATTACGAAACTTATTATGAAGAATATTTGGAAACGATTAAAAAGTATAATATTCATCCAGAGTTGGAGTTCAAACATCCAAAAAAGTTGTCTGATATTGGAAATATGATATTCTATGGTCCATCCGGTGTGGGTAAATACTCACAGGTTCTCTACTTTCTTAGTAAATACAGTAATTTAAAACACGATAAGAAAATAACTATTCAAACGGACAAACTAGACTATACATACCATATAAGCGATATTCATTATGAAATCGATATGTCCTTACTGGGTGTAAATTCAAAAATAATTTGGCACGAAATATTTTTACAAATAGTGGACATTATATACGTGAAAACTGAAAAAGTGGGAGTAATTGTATGTAAGAACTTTCATATGATCCATTCCGAACTACTAGAAATATTTTATAGTTATATTCAACAGTATTCACATCCGAGTTCATCTATTCAAATATTTTTCATTTTGATTACAGAACATCTGAGTTTTATTCCAAACAACATTATTCAATCGTGTAAGGTTCTCAATATACGTAGACCTGAAAAGTATGACAGAATAGTGAAAAACAAAAAAATAAACTTTCATCCAACTACAATAGTTCCGGAACCAAGTAAAAACGAAAAGTTTATAAGAAGGGTTTATTCGAATGAGTACGATAAACCAAATATTGTTTCATTTTTAGACAAAGTGGAGAACAATAGTATTACAAATATGAAAGAAATATATTCTTTTGATTTATTTGAAAATGACGAGGAAAATGTTCCCAACGACATATTCAATATTGTTTGTGATAACATAATAAAAGAAATATCCAAACCAAAAAAACTGTCTTTTGTTAATTTTCGCGATACGATATACGATATTCTTATTTATAATTTAGATGTAGGTGAGTGTATATGGTTCATCCTTTTTCATTTTATTCACGAAAAATTGATTTCAGAAAAGTCGGCGAGTATTATATTACATAAAACATACAGTTTTTTGAAATACTACAATAATAACTACAGACCAATATACCACTTAGAAAGTATATTCTTTACTATTATAACAAATATAAGTAAAAACGATGAACTTTGATACCGCCTGTAAAATATTAGAAGTCCAAGGAGATATTAACATAAATAAAATAAAAAAAAGCTACAGAGAAAAAGCACTATTGTATCATCCAGACAAAAACAGTTCTCCAGAATCTTGTAAAAAGTTTCAAGAAATAAACGAAGCATACCAGTATCTTATGAATAATCACAATATAAACTGTGAAAATAGTTATGAATACAATAGCTCGAAAAACAGTTATAAAAATATATTCATGGAATTTTTACAAAACATAATGCGTGAAAACAAAAACTGGAACATGAATGAAGAAGTAGACGGAGACTTTTCCAATAAACTATTTCGTTCTATTCTGTATAAAATAACCGACCTATGTCAAGAAAAAGCATTGGAGATCATTGAAAAAGTAGAAAAAAATACACTGTTGAAAATATACGAGATATTGTTGAAATATTCTTCATTATTACATATTTCTCAGGAACTGTTGGACAAAATAAACCAAGTTCTCGTGAATAAGATAAAAAACGATCAGTGTATAATATTAAACCCTACTTTCAAAGATATTTTCAACGACCAAATCTATAAACTAGTTATCGATGGTGAGATTTATTTGATACCACTTTGGCACAAAGAACTTGTATATGATGTTTCCGGATGTGATTTGATAGTTCGGTGTATACCTGTATTACCACCTGGTGTAAGTATTGATGATAAAAACAATATTGAAATTTATATAGAGTATGATTTGAATGAATTTATCAAGAACTTTTGGGGGAAACAAGAGTTTGAATTTCATATTGATGGTATCCCATTTTATGTTCCACTCGAGAGAATAGGATTTATTGAGAACCACGACTTCAAAATACATAATACTGGTATTTCCAAAATAAATGAAAAAAATATATATGATGTTCGGTTACGCGGCGACATTACACTCTACTTGAGGTTGATACATATTCAAAAATAATATTATACGAAATAACTTAAATAAGTTTTACCCAATATAAGTATAAATATGAAAGAGGCTGACCTCCTGAATTATTTAAACTCTCTACCTTCTGGTGTTAAAGAAATTAAACTTATGTTTGATTTACTCTCAAAGGATAATGAAAATCCACTTACTGATTTTCCTGACCTAAGTAGGTTTGAAGATTTGGAGAAACTAGTGTGTTATAATACCACAATAACCAGTTTACCTGATCTAAGTGGATTGAAAAATCTTAGATCTTTGGAATTTTCACAAAGCAATATAACGTCTATTGGCAGTTTACCTGAAAGTTTAGAAGACTTGGTTTTTTATTGTAATAAATTGTCTGTTTTACCTGATCTTAGTCAATTAAAAAATCTAAAAAAATTACACTGTTATGGTAATTATATGTTGAATTCATTGTATGGTTTACCAGAAAGTTTACAATACTTGAACTGTTATCGTAATAAACTTACTGTTATGCCTAGCCTAAAAAATATGAAAGATCTAAAATTTTTGAATTGTAGTGAAAATGAGTTAATTTCTTTGCCTGACTTACCAGAAGGTATAGAAGAGTTAAATTGTAATAGTAATAAATTATCTGTATTACCTGATCTAAACAAACTGAAAAATCTAAAAATTTTGAACTGTAGTGATAATAAGTTGACGTATTTTTTTAGTTTACCAGAGAGTTTAAAAGAATTGAATTGTAGTCAAAATGAAATTTTTACTTTACCTTGTTTAAAAGATAATTTAGAAGTATTGTGTTGTACTCAAAATAAGTTGACCTCTTTACCTGAACTAAATCACCTGAAAAAACTTAAATCTCTTTCGTGTGGTTATAACGAGTTAACCTCCCTACCAGAAATAAGTGGTTTGGATAGTATAAAGACTATACGTTGTTCTAATAATAACATAAAGTCTCTACCTGTTTTACCGGATAGTTTGAAAGGACTCTATTGTTATGATAATGAAATTACAACATTTCATAACTTACCTGTTATTAATACGAAACAAAATAGGGATTTTTTGTATAGTCACAATCCTGCTAAAGACGAAATTACAAAAGCATTGGTTGACCAGTATTTGAATAAAGTTAGTGATGATATTGAAGACGTCATTTTATCTCAGTATGGACTTAAAGAATTACCAGACTTGAGCAGATTTAAAAATATGGTAAGACTATACGTTGATAATAACAGGTTAACCTCTTTGCCTGACCTAAGTGGATTTAAAAAATTAGAAAGAATATATTGTCCTTATAATAAATTGACTTCATTACCAGAACTAAGTGGTCTTGAGAATCTAAAAATGTTGTATTGTGGTCATAATTTATTGACTACTTTACCAGAATTACCGAAATCAATTGAGAATTTACACTGTAATCATAACTCAATTACATCCCTTCCTCTATTGCCAGAAAGTATCAAAAGTTTTTGTTGTTGTAATACTCCTATTTACAAATTGTTGAACTACATTGAATCTGATGACAGACCACACGTTGAAAATAATGATATAAATGAAGTAAACAAAAAATGTAGAATAATAAAAGATTTTGTTAGTTTTATTACAGAAAAGAAAGTAAATCGCAGAATACAGCCATCTTGTTACTTGTTTTATGACTATGAATAATTTATGAATAGTTTTGAAATTTTTTATAAAATGTTTTTATAAAAAATAAATAATACCTTTTCTTCTTTCCATATACAATATTCCATCTACAATAATAATAAGTTTTCAATAAGTTATTCTTATAAAGAATAATTTATAAGGTTACGGCGCGAGGGAATCGAACCCTCAGCTACTCCTTGGTAGGGAGTCATGTTACCACTACACCAGCACCGTTCAAAAAAGTTATATTTTGTTACTCCAGATGAGGTTCGAACTCACGACCCTCGGCTCATAAGACCGATGCTCTAACCACTGAGCTACAGGAGCATAAAAAAACTAATTAATTAAATAATATTGTTATTTTTTATATTGTTTTTTATATTTTATATTTTATTTTACTTGATTTACTTATACCTTTTTCTTAACAACCTTCTTCTTTGGTGCCTCTGTAGTTGTTGCTGCTGCTACTGGTTCAGGCTCTGGAGTTGGTTCTGGAGCTGGAACCGCCGCCTTCTTAACAACCTTCTTTACTGGTGCTGGTGCTGGTTTCTCTTCAACTTGTGGTTCTTGTTCATCATCACTGTCAGGAACTTCTGTAGAAACTGGCTCACTATTTACTGGAGCTTGAACTGAGTCTGAAACTTCATCTTGGTCTTGCTCTTCAATTCGTTGTGATTCTAATTTTTTTAAATCTTCTTCATCAATACGAACATGAGGCGTTCCGTAAATACTCTCCATAACCTTTGGCTTTACAATACCCTGAATCATCTTCCAAGTAATTCCCCAGCCTTTTCCACCAATCCAAATACCTCCACATTGAAGAACACACGCAATATTACTCATCTTTGGAACAAAATCCATTGGAGTCTTAGAAGGATCTTCACACGGGAAAATCTTTTTCATTTGTGTATCCCATAACTCAACACCCCAATTTTCTCTGTATAAAGGAACCTTCGCACTAATAGATGGTGGTCTAGTATAGTCAACCTTCTTTGTATCCTTATTCTTACTATATTTCAAAATTGGATTGAAGTTATACTTAAGAATATCTCTTGGAATTTGCTCACCCCACCATTCTTCACAATTTTTAACAGCTTCATCTAAAATATGATTTTCAAACTCCTTTAATTTATTCAAAAACAATGTTGTTTGTTCTGTTTTATAATCATCATTTGGAAAGTTTAATGAAATCTTATATTTACCGTCTGATTCACCAGAGGCTGGATCTACAAAATCATTAATACCCCATGTCATCATCAACGGTGTTGAAATATGAACTGAACGCTTTGTTTGAGTACTAATAATATTAACCGACTTTCCTCCTTTATCATTTACCTTAGCTTTTGGAAACATAACCAAACTTGGTTTCCATTCATTAACGGATAAAACAACACTACTAACGGTTTGAGAGTTTGAAGACATTTTAACTAATATAACTAGGCTTACTTTTATACTATACTATAGACCCATTTCTTTAAATCAATTTTACGATAAGTTATTTATTATTTGTCTCGATAAACGCTGTAAAACATATTATAAAAATTTGTAGCCAAACCATATTTTTGTATCTTGACTATAGTTGCGTTTTAATTAAGATACATAATATATCTTAAAAATATAAATGTTATTTACGATATCTTCTCTATTTTTTAAAAAAGATGGAAAAAAAACAGTAAACACGGAGAACATGGACGATGAAAATATAAACAACGTGATTCCAAAACCAATTCATCATACATTCAAATTACCAGTTTCCTATTTAGACAGTTCTCTTGTTCATCCGCTTTCAACCACTGTATGTTCTGATTTAGAACTAACAACCATTGACAACACAAAACCAACTATGTACGAATATTTATTCAAACCTAAACACGAATTCGCAAAAAATATGATACCAGAATGGAGTAAACAAATAACCAGTCATGTTCCTTTTTTAGAAGATACACAAATGGTTTTATGTAATATACACGAGTTCAATGAAAAAGCACCAAAAGAATACAAGGTTCCGTGTGATAAAATAATGGAATTGTGGAATGACACAAAGGAAGACAAACACTTTTTAGAGAAATATTCCTATATTGATTGGGATATGTTCAAAAACTTCAATGAGTCCTCTTCATTTCTTCAGGCTCTTACTTTAATCAATATGACTTCTCCGTTGATAAGTTTTATTATTCCAATCATTTTCCTAGTATTTCCTTTTGTTATTTTGAAAATTCAAAGTATTCCTATTACTTTTGATGTCTATCTCAAAGTTCTCCGAGACATAGCAAAACATCATTTTATTGGAAGAGCAATAGGCAGTTTCCAAAACATAAGTTGGACCAGTATTATATATCTTGGTTTAACAATTGGATTATACGGACTACAAATATACCAAAATATAAACCTGTGTATTCGATTTTATAAAAATATAAATAAAATAAATACTCACCTGTGTAATTTACGAGACTACTTGAAGTATTCTATTGACAATATGGAGAACTTTACAAAAATAAACAACCGACTACAAACTTATTCACCATTTTGTAGTCAAACTACAAATCACAGTATTACTTTACGTTGTCTATATGATGAAATAAAAGATATTCGGCCATTTGTTCCTGGGTTCTCCAAAATAACCGAAATAGGATACTTATTGAAATGTTTTTACAGGGTTCATTCCAACCAAGAATACGAGATGGCGTTAAGATACTCCTTTGGTTTTGAAGGATATATTGACAACTTACGAGGAGTTTATGAGAACATGATTCAAGGAAACGTCCATTGTTCTGTATTTGGTAAAGATAAATGCGAACTAGTAGACGAATATTATCCTTCTTTATTGAATGAAGAGAACGTAGTAAAAAATAAATGCGACCTTTCAAAAAATATGATAATTACCGGTCCAAACGCGTCTGGTAAAACAACCATACTGAAAACAACCACTATAAATATTATTTTTACTCAACAAGTGGGATGTGGCTTCTATACAAAGGCATCAATCAATCCATATACACATATTCACTCGTACTTGAATATACCAGACACATCTGGTAGAGACAGTTTGTTCCAAGCAGAGTCAAGAAGATGTAAAGAAATCCTAGATATAATAAACAATACAGAGAACAACTCAAGACACTTTTGTATTTATGACGAATTGTATTCTGGAACAAATCCTTCCGAGGCAACAAAGTCGGCATATGCCTTTTTGAAATACTTGTCCAAATATGAGAACGTTGATTTTATACTGACAACTCATTACGTCAATTTATGTAAGAAGTTGAAGAAAAATAAGAAAATACAAAACTATCAAATGTTAGTAAATATAGAACCGGAAACAAACAAAATAGAGTATACATATAAAATAAAAAAGGGTATATCCAAGATTCAAGGAGCGGTAATGATACTTGAAGACATGAAATATCCGGATGAAATTATAAATGATATTCGAAGAAACTAATACCATAACCCCCATAACTCATAATCTTCATTTGGATCATATTCGTCTAACATTCTTTTTTCTTTTTCCAAAGCATATTCTGACTTGATTTTTATACCTGGTATAACTGTTTTTGAAAATGAAACACCATATCTGTTTACAAAGTAGTAAAACACTTCACTAAAACTTGGATTGTATAAGTTCATTTTTTGTAATTCTGACCATTTCGCAAACTCTTGTTCTATTTCATCATCATGAACACAACCATTCGGGTCTTCTATCACACACTCTTCTACAAAACAATCGAGAACATACTTCAAATATCCATCCACATATATGTTTTTATCAAAATCATCACTTACTACACTTATGTTATTTTCATAAAACAACTCGCCTTTGTAATTATCCTTGTATTTCCAGTATCCTAACCATAATTTTGTATTCAAATCAAAAATCATTCCATCAACCTTGTTATCAACAATATATGGATAATCATTACAACCTGTATAAATGAAGCCTCTATGTGCTACAATGTTTTTAGATGACATTATGATACTATTGAACCTGTTCTCAATAATAACATTTTTTGTGGTTTTTTCTTTTTCGTCTTTTTGGACTTTTTCTTCTTTTTTACGAAACATGATTAATACTCTCTTTATAATATCAAATATTATATTTCTGATAGTTTGAATAAAACAACCGAAACAATCTATTAAACCTATATCAAAAGCATACATGGTTGCTGCTACAATAAATATTTTTGTAACTGTTAATATTGTGTAGTACATTTTTGGAAACGTAGAGATATATGAACGAAACTAGTAGTTTGTAAACAGAATCAATTTTATATTTGTAATCTAAATAAAAATATAAAATGATAATATAATATAATAAAAATGGTAAAGTCAGTAATAAACCCAAAAATAAATTACAACGAGTCTCGTAAAATAGACAGAGATGATAATGAATTAGAAGGTATACCATATGATATAGCTTTCGATGAAATAAACCAAAATAAAGAGGTTACGGTTATTTTTGGAAACCCAAAATATACATATATTGAAGATG
>Ga0214170_1000679_pt1 | contig 10864 bp, 3 predicted proteins | sample TroBogEpilimnion_2_FD_153008 | JGI IMG/M metagenome (GOLD analysis project Ga0214170, IMG submission 153008) | Freshwater microbial communities from Trout Bog Lake, WI - 27JUN2007 epilimnion | ecosystem: Environmental > Aquatic > Freshwater > Lake > Epilimnion/Euphotic zone | place: Trout Bog... | reverse complement strand
GCGGCACCTATGCTGCTGCAGAACCGTACAAGCTTATGATGAACATCGTCCCGTTGCAGAAACGCTTCTGGTAAATTGTATTGGATCCCTTCTTCGCAAAGATTCCCAACCTTTTGCAGCAGATCTTTTACATCACACTTGAGGGGCTGATCAATTACCTGCTTCGGAAAATTTAAGAAGTGCAGACATCTGCAGATCGTTTCCTTGAACGCTGACCCCGAGATTGTGCTGGTTCGATTGACTGACGCGATGTCTCTCAGTATAAATTTACTGCCACTGTACTTGATTGCGAAACTGGATGGACATAATTCGAGATTCTCACTCTTGCATAACTGAAGCAACTGAGCGTCCGAAAGGGCCGTCAAATTTACAGCTAATGATGCCATGAAATCAAAATGGATCTTCAGTAACAAACTGAAGACAAACTTGAATTAGACCAAGGACCAATCATAGTGGAAAAGCATAAAAAAGCTTACCTGTGCTTGATGAATTACTATCTCGGATAAGAAACGATGATGGATTTGATGGGATGATGACTATGCCATGAAATCAAAATGGATCTTCCGTAACCAACTGAAGACAAAGGTTGAATTAGAGCAAGGACCAATGGATCTGTAATATATCGGTTTTTGTGAAAGTCAATACGTGAATAACTGTATGCATAGGCAGCGAAGTGAAAACCATGATGCACAGAGACAGAGAAGTGAAAGAAAATACCTAAACTTGAAGGACCGATGGATTTATTTTTGCTGAGTTTTATTGATTCGATGGAGACCTATGAACAGATGAATATCAAAAGAAGAGCTTTAGTACCTGGTTCATTTCAATTTGATATGGTTTGACGGTTTGTTGCAGTCCGGCGGGCCAATGGTTGTTCCGGGCCCTGACCGAACCTGGTTTTATTTTTGCTGAGTTTTATTGATTCGATGGAGACCTATGAACAGATGAATATCAAAAGAAGAGCTTTAGTACCTGGTTGATTTCAATTTGATATGGTTTGTTTGTTACAGTCCGGCCGCGGGCCAATGGTTGTTCCGGCCCTGACCAAACCTGGTTTTTTTCAATGGGCAGCAGAAACAAACGCTTTCTTGCATGAGTGACGAAGGCAAAGACAGGATCGACAATTGCTTTTGTTTTGTTTGCAAGAGGTTTAAGACCTGGCAAGACTTCGGCCGGCTGGGCCGGCTTCGGGTTTTCCAAACGCCAAATAACTCTTCACTTCGAAAGGCTTCCAATTTTTTTCATTTACCACCACCAAAACCAAAACCACCAAAACCACCAAAACCACCGGAAACCAATTTTTGTGTTGGTCCCTCTCAGCCTACTGAATCGGAATCCCCACCCCTCCTCCCCAACCCCCCGCCTCACATTTGAAGTTGAAGGAAACATCGGACGGCCCTTAAACGGTGTCAGTCTTGCACGAGCTCAACAGCTGACAGTCAGCTGTCCACTGGCAGGCTGTCTGCAGCCAACGCAAACAGTTGGCCGCTGCAGCGGCAGTTAACACCAAGGGGAGCATTTGACCAAATGTCCGTTGGTCACCGTGACGGCGGGCCGGGCCGGTGCCGACCCTGTCCGGGCGTGCGAGCTGTGACCGCCGCTGACCGGCGGTAGGGTCATATCAAGAATACACGGGCACAGCAAGTTCGAAGCAGATGGGACTCTGAATCACCAGCTGACAAGGCTAGCGTCTGGCGAGCGGGCAGATTCTGGCCGTGCGGGCTTTGGGCTGGCAGTCAAGTGCCAATGCCAAATCTGTGTCAGAAAAGTCACAAAGAGTGCTCTGTGGATGTGTAACAGCATGTGTTGGCGGGAGACCGGTGCGGCATCTAGGATGTCAAGCCGATGCCAATTCATCGCTGAACCAGTGCACAGGCAGGTTGGTGTTGGCGCCCAGCATGAGCGTTGTAATGCGGATGCCGAGCGGCCGGGCGGGTGGAAGCCGGGCGGGCGGGTCGCCGCGGGTGGGCGCTTGCCCGGGCGCCGGCCCGGCTGGCGAGAGTCGGAAGGGCGAGAGCCGAGAGGGTGGGCGGGCGTCGGCCGGGCCTGCAGGGAGCTGCGCCAGGCGGGCAGACGGGCGCCAACAGGGCGGGCGGGCGAAGGGCAGGGGTACTAAGTATGCACTGACTCGTGAAACAAGGTTGTAGGTAGACGGAAGTAGGATTTGTGGTGAATCTGGTGATTGTAGTTGCAGAGGTAGTTGTTGTCCTGTGAAATATAGGTATATGTGTCAATTGTTTGTGGATATAAAACATCACTTTCGTCAACGGTAAAATCATCAAAATTGAAAGGGCCAAATACATCACAAATCAAGTGATCACCCAAGCTTGTCTGCGCCCAGTCATTATCGGGTGCGATCTGATGCTCGAGTAATTGGTGGCAGGTAGGTACTGGGAATGTCTGTGAAACAATCCATTAAGTATAACCATTAAAGGCTTATTGCATGAATGGGCTTAGTCTGACCTGTGATTTCGTAATGCTTCTTGTTCACCAGCAGGAGGTGCAGGGTTTTTGCAGAGCCGCCAGGACAGCGCACTGGAGAGATTTGTCGGACAGTACGATTTGGAGTCAAGACATTAGGAGGCAACAGTTCCCAAACAATGATGTTCACAGAGAAGATATCTATCACAGCTGACAGTTCAGAGTATCCAGCCCATGCCTTGGACCTCATATCTTTCTGGTACCGTGTCCATAAGGAGACGAGACGGCCACTTCCCACATCGGACTGGTTCATTGGGTCCAATAGAACTTCTGTAATGACTTCTTGAGCAGTCCCGTGTGCATCAACAAGCTCCTCAATTTGAAATTGTCGCTCGTTTTGCCATGAAGGATCTCGCAGCATGTGCTCATTGATGGCGCCAATACGTCCAGTAACCGGAAAGCTTTCTATACGATCAACAACCATGCTTCGAAGAGCTGCAATTGTCATTTCCAACTTGAGAAGCTGGATAACAGATGTGAACATGCAGTCACCATCAGGGGCAATGAAAAACGCATTGAAATCCTTGTCCTTGGTCTGAGGGATGGGCCGATCAAGTCTGAACGTCACGGTGACTGCAACACGAGATTGGCCCATAAGGTCGAGGTGTCGATTTCCTACAGAGGATGACGACTGCTCTTTACTCTTCCGGCTATTAGAATCTGGGAGATCCGCAGGGACATTGGAAGGATCAGCAACGCCTTTGGCAGCAGGCTTGGGCTTTGAGTGCGGAGCAGGACCCTTTTCCTTGGGCGATGCTGCGAACGGATTGCGTGCAGTCCTCTTGGGTTTGGATCGCCCAGCAGCTGGTACTAGTAAATTATCTAGAGCCCTTCTAACTTTGTTGATGTCGAAAATGCCGTCAGGACCATATCCAGCAATCCAACACAGCATTCTTGGATTCGGTTTTAGCCGAAATAAATGATCGAATGTCTGGCCTTCAAGAAGGGGCATAATTCGGACATCATCGACCATCTTGACTCGAGAGAAGCCAACCAACACCTTTTCAAATGCCAGCGACATCCTCGGAAACAGGTTGAAATCCAGGATGACAGACTCCAAGGTCTTGCTTTGACTTTTTTCAAATGTGCATGCAAGGCCAATATCGTATCCAATGCCACGATACCGGATTCCTTCGACTTCTTCAATGCGATGAAGGACTTCCCACCGACGGATGGGCTCATACTTTGATCGCGTCCTCATGAAAATTGGGACAATTGGCTCATCGACAGAAAGCGAGTCAAGCAGATCCAGTGGGATGCTCTCATTGACAGCAAGCCGCACATTCACTGACAACGGTGGAAACTTGAGACAAATTATGTCTCCTGGACGAGCGTTTCGTATTTTGTCACGAATATCAGCGTCATTTTCTCGCGGATCGAGCGTAATGCTGTGCAGGTAGGACATTGTTCCGTTGGATATCCTGAAATTCAAATACGTAAAACACAGCATAGCGGATGATATCGATCACAATTCACCTTTTTTTGACGTTGATGTTATCGTTGAGGAAGACAACCATACCCAGAATAAAATAGCCGCACAGAGCAGGATGCGATGCAAACAAGAGATTCAGCTCTTCTTGACTGAGGCCACCGGCCTCCTTTCCCGTCGGGATATTTCTCCAGCACAATATTGGCTGACCATAACTTTTTGCATAAATAATCATTCGAATCTTGTTGTATTCATGACGGAGAATGTTGAGGGGCACCACGGTCGGGGTATTGTCCCATCGAGAACTGGAGCGAACATCTTCTGCTGTCATTGTTTTGTATCGATCCATAAGAGGCTTGGTAATTGGATACACCAACGGATCGAATGTTCGCAGTTGGGCTATTGTGTCGGCCTGCAAGGCATCAGTTGCACGCTGCTGCTTATCCAGTCGAAACAACTTGAGATTGCGGAAGAATTCAGCGCCTCGCTCAATTGGTGAGGCTGGCAAGTAAGTCTCGTGTTCAATAAACATTCGCAGAACGGTTTCAAATATTGGAGTCCCTGGCGACACAAACATGATACAATTGAATTTTCAGGCCAAAGTGTAAAAGAAATACGTACCCGACACCGGAGAAATCTGATGAAAATCGCCGCACATGATCATCAGTCCAGGCAAAGGCTCCTTTCCCAGATTTGAATTGAATTCTTGAATTCTCCGAAGCACATGCCCTAGCATAGAAGCTGCCCGAAACAAAGAAAATCAGCAGCCATCAGAATAGTCCAGAATCACAATCATGTTGCTACAATACCTGTTATCATGCTGATTTCGTCTATTATGGCTGCAAAGGGAACCCCTGTGGATAATGCCTCCTCTAGGTCCGCGAGAAGGGTATTCAATCTTTCTTTCGATAGGCAGTCGAGATTTTCATCTGAGTTGGCGCTGATATCGATGGGTATTCCGAAACCAGAATGGATTGTTACTCCATATCGCAAGGAACCGGCAGCAACGCCGGTGTATGCAGCGCACGAGAGAGGTATCGAGTATTCCTCACACATTTTGGTGATCTCTGTCAGAACAGTAGTTTTCCCAACCCCTGATTGCAAAATATGAATTACAAAAGGCAGCAATTCATAAAGGAGAGGGTAAGTACCTGGGCCTCCAAACAGCAGCAATTTGGGAGCGATCGGAAGATCATCTGGCAGGGATCCATGCTCACGCCAAACTGCAACTCTTTGTAGATAGTCCGATACGCAGTCAAGGATCGCCTGCTGTTGCTCGCTCCACAAGGTATCGTTGTCAGGACCAGAAGGTTTGTTCGATTTAGGCTGCCGTTTCTTTCGACTCGATCTGGACGATGCGTTTGACGGTTTTTTAGTAGAGGCCTTCTTATCAAGCACCGAAAGATTTTCTTCATGCACACGCTTAACATTTTCCACATCAAAACAATTGAGACATGATAGTAAGGCCGACTTAGGATCGTTATCAGGGTCATTAGATCCAGGCATATCTGAGTGCGCAGCATCGCCAGTGCGATCCATGACAGGGAAAACTGCCTCGATTGACTTACGGGTTTCTTTCAGCATGGCCTCGAATCGTTCGTCAGATGACGATTTAGGCGACGCCATATGAAGCAGCTCGTTCATCGCAAGCTGCATTTCTCGGTAGGTGGCATCTGAAGGTACGTCAACATCCTTATCATCTTTTTCGGCATGAAAAAAACACGCCTTGGGGCGCAACTTGGCTGCAAGATCTTTCCATCTGGTGGCCTTGCTGGCCCTATGCAGACGAAGCAATTTAGCCGCGGCGTTGTTGTACCGTAAATTATGCGCTGCGATTGTGACAAAGGCGTGTCTGGTACGATCAATGATGGAATCAGAGGCCTGAAGTTCAGCGTACCATTCACAGAAAGACATCCACGTCAGAGATTTGGGAAGACCGTCCTCACCATCCCAGGGACGATAGACGGTCAGGATATGGGCAGCAAAACGTCTAGCTTTGGCTCTCCATACATCTGTGAGTTGAATTGGTCGAGGCCCAGGAAACGGTGGCGTTCTGCTTATGATGATAGGTATAGCATGTTGGGATTGTATCACCAGTCCATTTAGGCCGTGGAATCTATGCTCCGTTTTGAAGTCATACTTCAACAGAGACGGACGACCTCTTCCTCGCTTTATGTTTTTATCAGCTGCGTCATCGGGCGCAACGCCGGTATCCATAGGGCTTGCGCCTTGGACAACATTTGTTGCAGCATCGTCTACGTCGTCAGAATCGACGCCATCTGCGTCGTCGTCCTCATTGTCTTCGTGGTCGCTGTCTTGAATAGGATCCGTTTCATCTGATTTGGATTTAATCAACACCCTTTTGGTGGTGCATGCGTATTCAATGAGCGAATATGCGCTGAATACGGACGGCTTGAAGTGGAAATCTTCGGCCTGATCTGGCACGCCTGGTTTTCCATTTTTATCAAGCAGAACTTGGACGGATCCGGATTTCATTATCATTCGTTTCGCAATATTTTCGAATCGATTTTTCCGTTCCGTCTGCTCTCCTCCCACATCAGATGTGACAAAATTTAGAGGAATATCAGCAGGCTCATCATCCGAATCATCGACTTCGACTGGCATAGGATCCGATTCATCGACCATTTCCTCAGAAATGGATGATAGGATAATACTGACACCACGAGGCCCGAATTCAGCATCATCTGTGAGAGCGAGTCTAGGTAAGATAGTCTCTTCTTCCTGAATAGGGAGCAAAGGAGGCAATCCTGCGTCAAGATCGACAGAGCAATCTGACTCTGAAGCTCTGCCATCATCACTATCAGAAGAATACACACCGCTGCTACCAAATGAATGATCAGAATCAGAACCCGGAAGGTAATCGCCGTCCAGAGCGTCGTCATCAGCGATATCTGGCAGTAGGCGTTTGTGTCGCAGCACGTAGTTGATAGCCGATTCAGCAAATACATAGGCCTTTAGGTGCATCTTAAATTCAGCGTCAAGACCCAGCCAATGCGCATTGACCTGCATTCCAGAATACTCTGCGCTCCCGGATATTCTGTTCAAGACACGCTGAAAGAAATGGCGCGTGTCACGCTCAGGGCCAGGATCATTCGCGGTAGAGGGATATTTATCCACATGCTGCTTCGCATCATAAAGGAGGGTCAGTATCGAACAGATCTGTGTGCTGTGTTTGCATACATATAGACAGATATATATGAAAATAGCCTTCGCGCTGGTTCCGGTTCCCATTGGATACAAGGCCTCATTACATCCTGAGGCAGCCAACAACGGCTTCGAGAATTCTGTCGCCCACATATTTCCTTCAAGGATGCGCTTTTTGAGCTCATAACGCTGCTCTCTCGTCAGATCGCGAATCCGTTGCTTGATCGAGTCGTCAACGTCCTTCAGTAAAGGATGGTCCAGGCATTCTATCATGTCGAAGTCAGCGGACAGTTCAGGGCCATCGTTCAAACGATCGAACTCTGCTTTCATAGCATCTGGCCCTCTTCTCTTGACCAGCAAAGTGATCGGGCGCGTGTCGATCTGCCTGATTGGATTATCGTACGTTGGCGGTCTTGGAGGGGGCGGCTCTGGAACGGGGCTGATAAGTTTGAAGTCGTGCTCAGTAGGAAACATTCCCTTTTTACTCCTTCTTGCGCGTCGTTGCGGATCCCAGTCATCAATAGGGTCCAGATCGATGATTTCGACGAGGCTTGCCGCAGTCTTTATCGCAAAAACACTACCCTTGCAGTACCTGCAGTACTGGAGCGGATATTTCACACACGAGTTCGTGTGTGTGGATAGATGAATCTGTGTGTGGCATGCGCAGCAGAAGACATGATTGTCAAATTTCGCGGGCTCGCTGAGAGGGCTGAACGGTATGACAAAAATCTGATTCGTTTCCTCCGCTGGAATGCCATAGTCCTTGCGCATGATGGTCTCAAGATGAAACTTGATTGGCAACTCAGAGCAAACCATCGAATCGATGATTTTTGCAAGCTTTTGCATCAGAATCGGAGAATGAACCATATGCTGAATGATATACGAATTGATGATAGCGACCACAACAGCGTGAAAATGCAAAACGCCTCTGCCATTGCACTCAATATTGCTCAAAAAATCAGTCACGATGCCCAGTATACCCCTGCGGTTCGGATGGTTGATGGGCATATTCTGTGTGCATTTGGCATCCGCAGACGGATTCTGTATGCCAAGCAACGTGGAGAGTATTGCATCAAACAGCCGCTTGAAAAGCATGGTAGCGGAGACTGGATTGTCAGCCACCAGTTTCAAGAGAGATACATCGTCGATCGGAATAGGCAGCTCGAAGTTGGCAGTAGCAAAGGTTTGGGCAGTATCCAGCTCCTTGTCTGCTATGAGGGTTTCTGCTATGGCTGCCTTTGCGAGATCGGAAGCAGCTGCGGCAGCTTTTTGAAGCTCTGACAACTGAATCGCATCGATGCCCGGCACACTGCATGCCTTAGTCGCATTTTCTGCCGCCAAGGAGGCGAGCCGCGATTTCTCGTCAGCAGCCTCAGCTTTGGCCATAGCAGCCCTGTACTTCTGCTCGTTCTTGAGCAGAGCCTCCCTGAAACCGCAATCTTCCGCCGGAAATCCGTTGTTGCTGCCGGAGGCTTTGCTCCCTCGTAGACAAAGCGTATGGTTCTTGTCGTCTATCGCCAAAGTGAGGAACCAAAAGCCGCCACCAAAGCGCATATTCGAGCCGAGGAAGTGCGAGAAGGAGCTCTTTCTGGCGGCATTGCTGTAGGGTAAAGATTTTCCCAGGTTGGCTATCAAGGGACTTAAAAGGGTGATCAATTCCTTGGCGTGGTCCGACTCCGGGTCGCGCGCGGCCTTGGCCAAACGAGCCCTGAACCCTTCCTGACGGGTGATTGCGATAAAACGACGAATCACATCCGTATTATTTCTGATATGAAAAGCAACAGTTCTAGCAGCTGTATGACGATGCAGCTGATTGAAGATCAGGTACTGAAATCGTGCGTCGTGAGCGAACCTGCAGCTACCCTGGAGCAAAAGATGTCTGGCGAGCGGCTTCACCAGAGCGGACGAATTCAGATTGATGCCCTTTCCATAAATGAAAAAATACGGGAAGCCACCGTACAGATACACATCATTTCCACCATATTCGTTGATGGGGTGCTCGCCGCGCACCGACTCTATCGGGACATTGGCAGTGTCCTCAATCACGTCATCAGGATGAAGGACCTTATGCAGATTACGAAGAATGATATCATTGGTCAGGCATTCTCCCGGACGGGAACCGTCCATGATGAGAGCGCTCTCGAGGATCAGATTAAGACGACCTGGCAGACTCGGATCATCTAAAAATACAGGCCGCGCACGCTGAGCCTCATCACGATCACAGTCAGGGTCGCACACATCCTTATCCGGGTCGTCTGTATCCTCTTGCTCGTCATCCATAGCCAGCGTCCGAACCCCAGCAATATCGGCAGTGATAACGGAGTCCATGCTCTTCGCGATCTTGCTGGTTACAATCTGCGCCCTCGCGAGGATGGCGTTTGATGTTTCCTTAAGATACTCTGCGATTATTTCATCGGACGGTAGCACTGTTGAGCTGTACATGGGGTGCACGAGCTGCAGCAGTTTCAACCAAAATAGCAGGGGTCTGACCTCAGCGTGCAGCGGTCCTCCGGGCAACAAAAGTATCTTGAGGCACCAATCGGCAACATGTTTAGGACCAACAAAGCTGACGCGCAGAAACTCCAGTATTCCTGGACCGTGCCAAGGGAATATATTGTTTGCCAAGCTTGCAAGGGCAACAGGTCCGGAACTCGGAAAGCCTATGATATGCCCCGTGAGGGCCTTTCTCTGCACCGTATTCCATCGTTTCAGCTTGACAACGATACCACACACAATGTTCTTTGCAAGCAGTGTCCGCTCCAAAATAGAGAGGAACGGGGCTCCCACCATATTGCCGTAGTCGAACCCTAACTTCATACTGTACACGGGTGCTTTCTTGCGCAGCAGATTGCTGTAGCATAACCTGCAAAGAACAACATCCGGGACGGAACGAGAATCCACATCGCCATTTCCTGCTGACGGAGCAGGCTGGAGCAGGTACTGCTCGCTGAGAAAGTAGCAGCGGCTTGGATCGTTGGGGTCCACGTACACATTTTCCTTGGCGATATAAGACCGCTTGGCGCTTGCGGGGTCGTGGAACATGGCGGCGAGCTGCGCAAAGGCTGCTGTGGGTCGATTGGCTTGTTCCTCAGGAGTCAGAAGCAATGGCTCAAAGAAGGACTCTCCCTTTTTGTTCTTGAAATCGAAGGCCACTTTCACATACGGGGGAAGAGGGCGAGTGCGCGGCGTGTACTTGTCTGGCTCGCCGGACGCATCCATCGACTTGCGGCAAAGAGGAGTTTTGCCATCCCTTCCAGGCTTTCGCATGAGATCATTGGGAGACACGGTGGATAAAAAGTCATCTCGAACATTGCAGCAAGCGCAGGAGGGCATAAAGGCCTCGAGGTTGATCACCTTTTTGAAATCTTCGAGCTTCTTATCGACAAATTCCGGCGTGATCACCTGCTCTTCAAGCTTATCAAGCAGATTATTCAGATTGGAGCGCAAGGGCTCCTCAACAGCACGCAGCATGCTCTGTTCTTCCTCTTTGGTCCACACATCATCCAAAGGGACTGGCGGGGTTCGGGCCGGACGCTCAAAAATCAGTTCGGGACAGGTATCAGAATGCGGAAGCCGATAGATTGTGACAGGTAAGAACGAGTGACCAGAGTTGACGGCAAAGAGCATTAGATTACGAATAGGATCGCGCTGTGCCTCAAAGAACCAGTTTGGATCCCGGATCTCAACCTCTTTGAGAGTATCGTCGGCTGCAAGTTCGAAGTCTTTCTTCCTTTTGGGTTTCGAGGGGCTATCCTTCATATGCTGATTATGGAGGTCCATCTGTTTACG
>Ga0214170_1000675_pt1 | contig 10889 bp, 11 predicted proteins | sample TroBogEpilimnion_2_FD_153008 | JGI IMG/M metagenome (GOLD analysis project Ga0214170, IMG submission 153008) | Freshwater microbial communities from Trout Bog Lake, WI - 27JUN2007 epilimnion | ecosystem: Environmental > Aquatic > Freshwater > Lake > Epilimnion/Euphotic zone | place: Trout Bog... | reverse complement strand
ACACGTCAAAGGTTCTGAAGTGGAGTTTAAAGGTGGCGGGTTACGCGACTTTTTCTTATACAAGGATCTTGGGGTAGCAGATGCTACCAACGGGCGTGTCCTAGCACACATTACCAAAGCCAACTTACCCCCAGAAAACTCGGGCGGCACAGGTTGGCATATTCACGTGGCAGAGTTCCAAATCGTTTATATGTTAAAGGGTTGGGCCAAGTTCATGTATGAAGACAAAATACACCTAGTTGAAGCAGGTGACTGTGTACAGCAACGTCCAGGCATTGTACACTATTTGTACGACTATAGCCCAGACATGGAGTATTTGGAAATCATTACGCCAGCTGACTACGGTACAGAACCAGCAGAAGGTCCTTGTGCTATTCCAGATCCTGAACCTTGGCCAGACCATATCAGCCGCGGATACAACTGATGCAGTTAGTTTATATCCACGGTGCCAGTGCTACCAGCGAAAGTTTCAATTATATCCGAAGCAAAATAGGTGACGGAATTTCTATCAATTACGACAGTCGAAGCGGGTTTGAAAATAACCTAGCTGATATGAAAGAACAGCTTTCAAAAGTTAAGGACGGTTTCTTTATAGCGCATAGTCTAGGTGGAATATATGCATTACATCTAGCCAATGCTATACCTAAACAAGTATTAGGCGCTGTTACATTAAGCACTCCATATGGCGGTGCGGAAGTGGCAGACTTTGCCAAGTTCTTCCTACCATTTAGTAGACTCATGCGTGATATAGGACCTAGCAGTTGGGCGATGAAACAAGCTGACAAGATTAAAATACAGCATCCATGGACTAATGTGGTTACTGTAAAAGGACAAAGTCCGTTCATGGTAGAGGCCAATGACGGAGTTGTAACCATAGCTAGCATGAAACATCATGCTAATATGGAATTAGTGGAAGTAGATTACAACCACTATGAAGTTGTGCTTAGTGATAAGATAGTTGACATTATTAAAGAACGAATAAAAAAAGTTCAATAATTAGTTGCTTTTCTTCATCTAGGCATATATAATAGTACATAGAGAAAAATAAGTATCTATAACAGACATTAAACACACAGGAGAAATATTATGTCATTCGAAACACCAAAACTACCAGAAGTTAAATTTAACAAAAACGGATACGAAATCCGTACAGACATCTTAGAAATGGCAAAAAGCCTAGTAGCTGAAGAATTCCATGCTAAGTTTCAAGGTTTTGAAATGAGCACAGCTAGAGATGAAAAGACCGGCAAATTAGTTACTACAGTCGGTATGCCAGAATTTCCAGGACTTGATAAAGTTCTAGAAACTGCTGAAAAAATGTACGCATTTGTTAACGCCGGTTCTACAACTAAAAAATAATAATAATACATTAAGCGCCTGGCGCGGTTATAATATAGAAAGCCCACGTAACAGTGGGCTTTCGTTTGATTGTGCCGGTTACTTTCTCCGGCGTACACTATCGGGGTACAGTCTTATTCATCCGGACGCCCAGGCCGAAGCCTTGCCGTTGCGACAACGGTCCCTAAGGTTGGGTTCTTTATTTCATAGCTATAATACGTTTATAGTTATTGAAAAATTCTTTTCTATCTTCTAATCCTTGCATGGCTGGATTAATAGTTCTTGTTACTTCAGCCGTATCGTTCCAATTGTTAACATTAGGTTTAACTCTAGTGTTCCAATACCATACAGCTATCTTTGCCGCTACCTCTGGCTTGCTGGCCAAGTCCGGTTTGTCTTCTAATGGTAACCCTAAAGCATCTCCTGCCATGCGATAGTTGTCTCGCCCTGTAATTTGAATAAATCCACGACCGTGATACTTGACTCCATCTCCTGCGTGTTTGTTTCCTAGTATCTTAGCGGTATGCGGGGCAACTTTAGGATCATACTTTTTATGAAAGTACTTGTCTCCTCCTAACTCCTTCATTTGACTAAAATCCGCCGATTCGTGACGAGTTTGCGCCATGAATTGTGCTAGTTCAACTCCTTTAATACCGGATTGTATGGCAACTTTTTGTACGGTGTGCTCTGGTACACTATTATTGCTTAATCCGTTGGTTGAGATGGTTTTATCTGGAGCATTAACCTGTTTGGTTATATCAGCAACTTTCTTATCTAATTTTGGATCTGCCTTTTTAACCTGATGTATTCCTGGCTTATGAGCCGCAGGAGTATGTGGCGCCTGCTTAGCCTGTGCCGCTCCTCCAAATGCTAGGCCAGTTGCTAGTGCTCCTGCGGCTGCGAGGTCTTTCCAACCTTCATCTGTTCTATGGTACTCACTAGCTTCGCCCTCAAGGCTTACATGCCAGGCATAAAATTTAGTACGTGGATACTCGTCTTTAAGTTCAATGAATGATTTTAAATTTGGTACTGCGTCATCATACATTATAGCTTTTGTATAATGTCCTTTATCTAATAGATTACGTATGATAATCTTTTTCTTTTCTTCTGTTTGCGCTTTGATAGTCATGTTGCCCGCACGATAAACATGTACCTTGTTCATGTCTACTCCGTACTTACGAAATGTATCTAAGAACAGTTCTCTATCATTAAAATCAGCACGAGCTGTAACCATTACAACTTTGTTGCCTGTGGCAATATCTTTTTTAAGCTGATTTAGCATTGGAATAATAGGTTTGGCGTTGGCAAAGAATTCACGAGCATCTCGGAAATCTCCAAAATCAAACTCTTCTCCGGGTTTTAATTTATAGTGAGTGAATTCATGGCTGTTAAGACTGTGTACTACTTTACCGTCTTTAATAACGTGAACTTTAGTTTGAGTATGAACTAGGGTATCATCAATATCAAAGATGACCAACTTGTTTGGTTGTATTTCACTCGCTCGCATGTTTTTTCTTACCTGCTTTCATGTTAGCTAACCAATGTGACATGTATAAATTCATTCGCCTTCATAATATATTCCTGCCATGCCGCATCCTAAACGTGATAGCCCGTTATACAGGGCTATAAGGATTTTTTGGACGATCTGAACCGTCATCTTCTGGATATACTGGATAGTCATTGTACACGTTTCTTAATCCAATCATCTGGACTCATGTGATATTTTCTAACCCACAAGTCGTGTAGTTTTTTTGGACTTACCTGAAACTCTTTACCTATAAGTTTCATCTGCTTATCAATGCCGTTATAATCAGTTGCTCGAGTGGCCAACATGCTGCCGGCTAATGCGTCAACAGCACGTCGGTTAATAGTTTCTTGAGGAGCCTTATTTGAAATGAGATATCGAGCAAGGCGCTTCACAGCGCTCCACGTCTTGCCTTCAGAAACTATTTCGTTAGCTCTCATTAGTCGTCAGATGCGTTAGCACCACATTTAGCACGTTTAGCGTTTGTTAAAGCACCAAAGTCAACTTTCCATTCAGCACCAGGAGCAAGTTCTTTAGCACCTGCTGGCAACGCATACTTAACACCTGATTGCTGTTCAATCTGTGCGATTGGCATACGGAATTTAGTTAGATCATTACCTAGGTTAGGATATGGAGCAACGTGTGGGAACATCCAACCAGCAACTTCACCAGTTTGATTATTAACAACAATCTTGTAGAAAGCGTGTGGAACAACAACACCAGCACCAATTGTTTTATCGCCAGGAGCATAAACTCCTCCAGCAACTACCCAATAAGATTGGTTACGTTGTACTGCCCAACCACGTACACTAGTTTCTAATAGTTTCCAAATACCACGATTTAATGATCCAGCTTGTGGACTCATATTGGTCATTAGGAATGATTCATATTCAACTTGCGGATCCCATGATAGGTCACCGTCCGGAGCCATATGTCCTTTGTCGTAACCTGTTGCGGCGTAATCTTTAGGAGTAGCGCCATTAGGTACAAACTGGTTTGGAGCAAATGCGTTAGTACGTGCTACACAGCCTAATGCGTTCTGTGGTAGTAGTTCATACATTACAAACCTTGGTAGTTTAGCAGGAGCATCGTATCCTACCAAATATGCCTGTTGGCATAGTGGCTGTACCTGACCCTGTACTTGTGGGAATCCGTATGGAGCATGTGCTTGACATTGTGCTACCGGAAATGGTGCACGTTGATTCCATGCGAATGATTGTGTGCTTGCTAGAGCTATTAGGGCAAAAAATAGCCCTGCTAAAATTTTCTTCATTTTACTCTCCTTTGAGTATTAAGTAGTATTATTTAACCTTAAATAATTTTTCTGCGTTTTTGAACGCTATCTTTTCAGCATATTCTATAGGAATTTGTCCTAATATGCCACGCCAAATATTAACAATTTTAACGTAATTTACCCAACGTTGCCATTTGTGGCAGTCTGTAGCAAACATAAATTTGTCAGAATAGCGTTTGAATAGGTGTTGCCATTCGCGCTGTATAGATCCGTCTGGGTTTAGTATAGAGCTTCCTAACTTATCCTGCCATTCTGTATTAGATACACTCCATGCTCCTACATATTCACCTTGATATGTTAACCATGTTTTCTTAAAGAAGAATAAATCACGTTTGCTTATGGTAACATAAACATTTTTGTGTTTGTTTAATACTTCATTAACATACACAGCTTTACCATATCCGCCATGTGGCCATACAAAGTTTATATTAGGGTAACGAGCAAACAGTTGTGTAAACTGTGGCCAATCTCTTTCCCAATGATATATTTCCCAATGTACAAATACTGGAATACCTTTACCATCTAGAGCATCCATTAATTTTAAGAAGTTAGGACTCATTACATTTAAGTAACGTTCTCTACGTAGAGTAACTTCGTTAGTTGGATTGTCGCCGTTGTCGTACTTGTCAGCATGAGCGCATTGTAGTTCACCAATAAACTTAGCACCTTGTTTAACTGATTGGATAGTATCTTTTACAAATTGCTCGGTTAAGTCATCTTGTTGATCAAAACGTTTATGACTGCCTCTAGTAATTTTGTTGCCTAGTTTTTTAGCAACATCAATAACATGCTGTGTGCTATCATAGGGCTCTTGCTGTCTACTGAATAAACACATATGATCGATATTAGCTTCTTTCATATTATGCTCAATACTTTCAGCAGTAATTGTGCTGTTGATCTGCATCATAGCATCAATAAGACGCCCTGTGTAGATCTGTTTTGGTTTTTTGAATTTGTTTAATTTTAACCTTGCCAATAGCAAAGTTTCTTTAATGAGTCGTTTCATAGTTCCCTAAGTAAAATTATATTTACTTAAGGCCAGCTAGTGCTTTTAATGAACTGATATCCATATCTTCACGAGCCATTGCGGGATAACCGTGTTCAATATCATCTGCTTCGCCCATTTCGGTTTCATCATCGGGAATTTCTCCCTTTAGAATTGGGCCAGCAATTTCAGCATAGTCGCTCATGGATAATATACCGCGATTGCGAATTTTTAATAGACGTTCCGCAATTTTATGTACTTCTACGTCTGTTTTAGCACCTTCACGAACTAGTTCAAATACACGAAGCAACAAAGGAATGTCCATTGTTACAGGATCTTGTGTATTGTGCGATTCGGTTATTTTGTCTGCCTTGCGCTCTAATTGAGCCAATAACATATCTTCGTAGGTACGTGCTTCTGCTACGATAGGTTTTTTAGATTGTTGTAAACTGCGTAAAAATTCCATACTCATAATATTACACCGCGTCAAACACTTCTATTGTATCAAGTCTAGCACTCCAACGCACTTGTTCGCCGGTGTTACCCTTAACCTGAATTTCTAATGTACCTAGTGAGTTATTAATATCTAATACAACTCCCCAACCAGATGCTGTGCTGTTTGTCTGTACGCTAACAACTGGAGCAACTGCGCTTGGCACAAAGTCTGTAGTGGTAGAACCTACATCTCTACGAATAGTTCCTTCAAAGGTCCAAGAATACACATCGCCTCTGTAGGTTTGAAACTGTTTAGCAACTACCATTCCTCTAAAATGTACAGCTGAGTTATCTTTTAATGTTAATTGATTAGCGGCTGTTGGGCTAAGAGATCCGTCTGTAGTTAATGTATGGTATGAGTTATCAGATGTTTGTCCGCCAAATATATACACACCGCCTTGTACACCGCCAGGAGCAGTATGTATACCGCCGGTAGCGAAACCAGGAATAATAACAGCACCAGTGATACCGTTTGTTGCTCCGCCTTGTCCGCCTAATACTGTAGAGTATGGAGCATCGGCTACGTTTTTACTACCGCCAATTACTGTTGAAAGCAATCCAGATGCTTGGTTTAATGATCCACCGCCGATAACAGAATAGTTACCGCTAGCAACTGATGTAGGAATATTAATCTTCTGCCAATCAGTAGCATATTGTCCGCGTTCGTTTCCTGATGTAGTACCTACGTGTGCGCCAGTTCCTTTTGGAATTAGTCCGGCGTCGGCATTAGGTAATCCTGATACTGCTGAAAAATAACTAATTGAATTTGTTGCGGTATTATACTGAGATCCAGTTTCAGACCAATATACTAAATTACCGGTCTTGGCATTTAATGTACCATTACTGTCAATAGTTAATGTAGGGCCAACTTGTACTAGTCCTAATGAACTAGCTGTAGCTGTACCTGTAAAGGCAATGTTAGCAATACTAGCAGTTGTGGTCCCATAAACAAAGGGTCCAATGAAGTTTAGAATTGTAGCTGTATAGGTAATTGTTGTACCGTTGATAGCAATAATGCCGGCGCCGCCACCGCCTCCAGTGCCACCAGAACCACCGCCACCGCTATTAACTGCGGCCCAGTAGGATCCGTTCCAAACGTAGGTAACTCCGTTTGATCCTGTATACTGCTCGCCTATTCCTGGGTTTGATGGAAAACTTAGTGCCATGTTATATCCTTAGGCTACTGGGGTGATTGAAATATATCCACCCGAACCTGCTTGTAATACGCTAATAGTAGCAGTAACTACTGTGTTAACTGGCAAATAAAATGTAGCAGTTGTACCTGTGGTATTATATGAACTATTTTCTAATTTAAAATGTTCTGCTGTACCGTTTGGAACAAGGATACCAGTGCTTGTTGTAGCAGTGGTGTTAAAATTAATAAAAGCAGGAGCTCCTACGGCAATTCTAACTACTTTTGGTTGTGTTCCAGCAAATGTGGTCGGTGTAACAGTTTGTGCTGTTCCTGATAGGGTTAGGACTACTGTTGGTCCTACAATTTTTGATAGCATTTATATTCTCCTGGCGGACCTGTATTGTTCCGCACCATTTATTTAGCCGCCGATGACCGCTACTGTGCTGGTATTAATAGGGTTAAAAATCATAATAGGATTTCCGCCCCAAACGCTGTTTGTATTAGTATAATCGTTGTTTACACCTGTAGAATATAGTGTAGATTGTGCGTTATCTAAGAACCATTGTTTAACCTGCGCAGGTGTAGCAGTAGGATTCATCTGTAGGAATAGTGCGCCCAAGCCTGTAACCTGTGGTGTTGCTTGACTTGTACCGTCGACCATTGCCTGTTTGTACGCAGGATTTAAGAAATAGTTGCCCACAGCATAACCATCTGATATCAACCCTGCTGGATCATTGCTGGTAGCACTGGCAATGCCTACTCCTGGACTGTAAAAATCTACACCCGGACCGCCGTTACTAAAAAATACTCTCTGTTCTGTTGAAGTGCTATAAGGCTCACTATCAATAGCACCAACCATGTTGGCACGAAGACTGTATGGACTACTACCTTGTTGATAAAAATTCTGATAAGTTCCGTCAGTCCACCAATTGTTGTAATCTGGACCAGATGGCAAATCTATTTTGTAACCATCGTTACCTGAGGCAATACAAACTGTAATACCAGCATCGATCATTTCTTCTAAGGCAACATCTGTACTTGGATCTCTCGCTGGATATGCGCTGTCTATAGCAGGATCATTATTGATGATCATACCGTACTGTGTTTGTAGCGTAGAACCGGTCCAGGCCGTACCTCTATAATTACCGCCTACAATATAACTGGTTGTATTATACCCATAAGAACCTTCGTATCCCCAACTCATGTTAACAATAGTAGGGCGTTTGGTCTGTGTTACTGGATCTAAAGGTTTATTCAAATGCCATTGTGTGATAACATCAAAACTGTCTGGAAAAAATATGCCCGTGCCCGGATCATCTGGACCTTCTAGGCCTGCGATTTTAAGTGAATATACATCAGCGCCTTTGGCCCAACCAAATGTTTTACCAGCCGCAATGCCTGTACAATGCGTACCATGTCCTACAGTATCCATGTAGTGTTCAGGCGGCTGAAAGTTTTGATAAAGAACTCCAACTGGGCCGTCACCTAATTCGATAGTTGCGTTATCAGGATTAGAAATCGTATTAAGTCCTGTGGCATCAATTGGACCAGTATATGCTGTATAATAAGTCACATTCATTAAGAATTGTGTGCCTGTTACAGCAGTCAGCATCTGTGTAGGCACAGTGATTGTACTGGTAGTAGCATCATATACATTATGACCTTGTACCACTCTAATATCAGTGATTGCGCCATTTAGATAGAAATTGCCATAATCCCAATGGCCAATTTCTATAATATGTCCATTGGGGTTAACTGTGTTGTTAGGTCCGTAGGTAGTACTAGTTGACGCAATACCATTTAAGAACATTTGTTGATTAAAACTGCTGTCTCGAACAAGAGCACAGTGATACCAAGTTTCAGTAGTTATTGTAGCAGTAAAATTAAATTGTGTGCCGCCTGTTCCGTACCAGTCTACACTAATTGCGTGATTGCTATTACCACTACCATAGTTTGCTTCTTGTCCGGTGTATATAGAAAGTCCGCCGCTGTTATTTGATCCTATAAACGCATGGCGATGGCTTGCTGGATCTGTGATTAGATAGAACCAAAACTCTACAGTAAATTCAGGTGCGCCGGTGCCTGAACTAAATGTAACAACTGATGTGCTGTCATTGTGACCGTTTTCAAGCGGAATAGGACTACTGGAAGTATCTAAGAATGGTGTACTACTGTCCAGACAATTAATCAATAGAACAACGCTCGATGCGTTGCTCAAAGGTGCTGTTGGGACAGTTATACGACCCACACCTGCCGCATATAGAGCAGTACCATTAGATACTCTTACATTGGTTATGTGTCCTTTGAAAGAATATACACCACCCCAATTTCCAATGCTACCTAGCCCTCCGGAAAAATCATAAGTGTTGGCCTGATTGTATGACAAAGGTTGAGCACCATCTAGGTATATATTCATATAACCAGATTGACGAGTCACTGCTAAATGATGCCATACACCAACTGTTATAGTAGGAAAATGGAAACTGGCGTGAGCGGTGCCATACAGATCAACAGTAATATCTGTGCTTGTGGGACCACCAACACCGGTTCCAGTATACACTCCAAATCCATCGTATCCATTAGGACCAAAAAATGCCATCTGTGTTGTGTTCAAATCGACATCAGAATCTATTTTGAAAAACATTTCTGCGCTAAAATCACCTGAACCTAGACTAACGCTATAAGCCAAGCCTAGCCAATCATGTCCATTGAAGTATAGACTGTTACGATCGGCTACATAATTTGATGCGACAGGGCCCGGAGTTATTTCTAAATAATTAGGTGATCCTGGAATTCCTATACTGGCAATATTATTATAACTGACCACGCCACTGGCTGTGTACCAATCGATAGGTTGTACACGACCCGCAAACTCTGGATGGTCTATTTGTAGTCCGCTGTCTTGTACAACAACATCAACACCTGTACCATCTAATACATACGCATAAGTTTCTGAAGTTGGAGAAAAAGTGTAGCCGTAGTTATTGGTAGGAGAATTTACACGGCATAGCCCCCAGTTGACATAATTGCTATTAGGAGTGTTTTCTGATTTGTTAAAGTTAGCAGTTTGTACGGCCTTGTGTCTAGGTACTAGTCGAGGATTATACTGCGGAGGTACTTCTACAGAGTGTACTCGAGGATCACGCCTAATCTGATCTGCTTCTGCTTTAGTAAGACTATAATGACAACTGCGAGGGCTGGCCTTACGATCATTTAGAATACGAGCGGCTCGATTTGGAATAGTCGCTAGACCGTAGGTTTCTGTTTCCAGTGCTGACCAAACTGAGTCATAGTCAACCCCTTTTACCAAACAAACAACATACTCTTGTCCATCATGATACTGCGGTGCTGACTGTGTCTTTGGCTTGATTGATGTTTTCTTTTTTGCCAGACTCATGTTTTAAGTATTAAGATTTTTTCTTAATATTAAATGTTTTTGGTGCTGGTTTTGCGGCCATAGCGTGTGGATTGATAAACGAACTGGTCTTCAATGCCTTTGCTCCACCAATATGTACACCGTTGACTACTACCTGAGGAGTTACTTTGTGTGTTGCGCTTGTCGCTGACTGCATCTCTTTGCGTTTCTTACTAGATCCAGTTATTCTAACTTCTTTGAAGTTTACGCTGTTACTTTTCAATAGTGCTTTAGCAGAAATACTGGCTCTACATCCTGTACCTGTATAAATTACCACTTCATGTGACGCTATCATATTGATACCAGTAATAGCACCTGTGCTTACAGTTGATGTAACTGCGGCTCCGCCTCTAGTTGCTGACAACTGAAATGCTGTAGTAGTCGGTGATCCAATTACATAGTAAGTAGTACCTGTTGTGCTGGTGCTGTTGTAGCCTGTAATTCCGCCACTTGAAAATGCGCCAGTAATAGTTACTATTTGTCCCGGAGTTAGCGCGGTAGCCAATGTTGAACAGCCAATTACACCAGTAGTACTAGTGATAGTGGGGTTCAGTATGACTACTGTTGCTGAACTTGCTGTGTTTGTTGATGTTGTTGCCATTATTCTTTATCCTTAAATTAGTTGCTCGACTATGATACCACCTGTAGTACTTGATTGTACTGTGAATGTCACACGGTATACTGTATTGCTAGTAAGATCTT
>Ga0214170_1000673_pt1 | contig 10905 bp, 11 predicted proteins | sample TroBogEpilimnion_2_FD_153008 | JGI IMG/M metagenome (GOLD analysis project Ga0214170, IMG submission 153008) | Freshwater microbial communities from Trout Bog Lake, WI - 27JUN2007 epilimnion | ecosystem: Environmental > Aquatic > Freshwater > Lake > Epilimnion/Euphotic zone | place: Trout Bog... | reverse complement strand
TGAAATAATCAACTGGATTGAACTTGCCAAGGGAGATGTTGTCGGTCACGAATTCCACGGCAACCAATGGCACAGTGAGGGTCACGCAGACTCAGCAATAGCCGGACACAAGGCTGGCGCAAGTGCAATGAAAAGCCTTGCTGTTAAATACAATGGCGAAGGTAGAACAGTTGCCGCAAAGAGTGCTCTTGATGCTCAAAACGCCCACGAAGAAGCAGGAAAAGCGTGGCAAGACGTAAAGGATAAATCAGAAGCAGTACAAAATGCTGTTGAAATAGCAGGTGCAACTGACGCAACTCCTGAAATGAAGTCTGCTTATTTCCAAGCAAAGGGCGATTTGAATGATGCTTTAGACCGAGCAACATCCGCAACACAAAGAGCACAATCACTAAGCGATGGCGCTCGTGGATTCCCAGAAAACCCTGTCACTCAAAAAACAACAGAAGTTGACTTAAGTGGCTACTTTAAGTCTGTAGAAGAACCAGAAATGAGTGATGCTGAAATAACTGCTTGGGTACAATCCGCTATGGGAGAAACTCCTGCGCCATTCGCTAAGGGAGATACTCCCGGACACGCCTTCCATGGCAACCAGTACACCTCAAACCCTTTTGACAAGGGCTTTGACAGTGAAAGAAGGTTCGGTGCTGGCTGGTCTGCTCTTATGGCTTCAGCACACGCCCGTGACCTTGCCCAGCACGGAGCCACCGGCGCACAAATCGCCAACGCCCACCGTGCCGCAGCCTTCGAGCACGGCATTGCCAGCAAGGTGCTGAAAAGCGCCCTTGCCAAGGAGACTAATCCTGAGAAGCAGGGCGCTCTCAAATCCGCAATCGCCGCCCACGACCAAGCCGCAGAACTGCACAACTGGGTTGCTGAACAGCAAGAGAGCGGAACCGATGGACAAATCGCCCGTGACAACACCATGCTCGCACGAGGCGCTAGTACTGTTGCTACAAGTCTGAGTAGGGAAACTGGTGCCGACACGGGCGCAGAGTTCCGAGGACCGTCGAAACGACCATAACTAGCGCAGTAGTGAAATCGGGTATCTAAACCAAGATTTCTAAAACTAGGGGTAGCATTTAAGGCAGTAGACACTACTTAAACCGTCCGAAAGGAAACCCTATGTCTGAAGCCATTGAAACAACCGAAGTTATTGAAGAAATGACCATCCCTGCTTACCGTGAGGTGGAAAAGGCTAAGTCGCCTAATCCTGACTGTAAGACTTGTGACGGCACTGGCACCATTAAGGACGGCAACGTAGATTGCCCAGACTGCGTACAAAACGTAGAAAAGGGTGGCGCTGGTTCAGGCGAACACTTCGGTCACCCTTTCCGTGGCAACGGACACACTTCTGCTTCGTTCCAAGCAACGGCTCACAACGCTCGTGGTGACGAAAACCTTAGTGGTTCAGCGCACCTCGCCCTTGCCAAGCAAGAGGCAGATGCCGCACAAGCAAGCCTTCGTGCTGGTGAACACGGTCAAGCAATGCGTCACTTTAACGAAGCCGCACGTCACGCTGCTTGGGCTGCTCGCAAGCAAGACACCGGGACGACTGGACACCAGCAAGCCAAGGCTCTCTACGCCTCAGCCCACCACGCTGGTGACCTTGCTCAAGTTGCTTCTAAGGCAACTAATGACGCTAACCGTATTGACCGACAGGCTGACCCACAGGGTGCTTCAATGGCTGGTATGCGTGCTCAGATTGCACAAGACGCTGCTCAAACCGCATCGAACACCGTACAAAGCCTTACAGCCGGAGCGCAAAGCACAGCCAGTGCTGGACGCATGGCTAACTAGCAATAGAAAGAGCGTACTGAAATGTCAGAACAAATCACAGATGTAGAAATCGCTACTTGGGTTGCCAAGTCACTTGGATACAACGTTGTAGAAAAGCGTGAAGTCTCTACTGACGAACGCCAAGCACTTGCTGAAAAGGGCAAGGCTATGCCTGACGGTTCTTTCCCGATTGCTAACAAGGAAGACCTCGCCAACGCTATTCAGTCGGCTGGTCGTGCCAAAGACCAAGATGCTGTTCACGCTCACATTATTGAGCAAGCCAAGGCACTTGGCGCTGAAGACCAGATTCCTGAGGGATGGGTCAAGAAGTCTGTAGAACCTGTTGCTGAAATCGAAGCAGAAGTTGAGTCGAACATTGTCAAGTCTGATGAAGAAACCGTAGAACCAGAAGCAGAAATTGAATCTGATGAGGTGGAAAAGTCTGCAAATGGGCTAGAAGCCGACCACCCACTATTTATGCCTGCCGGTATGGATGCTCGTGGTGATAACGGACTCGAAGAGGACCACCCACTTCACATGAAAAAGTCGGAAACCGATACTTTTTTAGTCTAACTAAAGGTGACGTTCCGGGGCATGAGTTCCACGGAAACCAATGGTCAGGCGGTCAAGGTGGTGGAACCGCCGTTGCACCAAAACAGAATTATGGCGACACACACTTCACACCTCAAGCACTATCAGGAGTCAAGGCATTTACTGAATCTTGGGGCGCAAAGCGTGGGGCGACAACAGCAAAGATTATGGAATGTGAAAACCGTTACCTCGATGCTCACGCAGACTTACCTAATGGCTACCGCAACGAGGCTGAACACCAAACAATCTTAGATGCTTCAAAAGACGCAATTCCAAAATGGCTTGTTGATAAGGCAACTGTTACAACGGTTAATGAGTTAGAGGACAGCAACTACCACTCATCGGTAAGCGCAATCCTTGACCAACGCCCAGACCTTCAAGCAAAACTAATGCAAAGTAGAATGTCGTAATAAAAGCGGTAAGGAACAAGGATTTACGAAACACGGTGTAGCATTTTCACCATAGAGCGAAAGGCAAAATCCCTATGATTAAGACCACGACCACAAACCCAACTACTCTCTCATTCGTCCAAAAGGGCGTTGAGTCAGAGAACTCACAGCGAGTCGCTGGCGAGCAAATCCTCAAGGCTTCACAGGCTGAGGTTGTTGCATTGTCAGAGGTAGAGAACGCTAATTTCCGTCTTGAGAAGGCTACTGCCACCCTCAAGGCTACTGAAATTGCTTACTTCGAGTCAGTATCTAAGTCTGCTTGGAACAAAGAGGAACTCCGCTCGGCTTATAACAATGCCCTTGCTGGATTCCGTGATGCTGACAAGGCTGCAAAGAAGGCTAGTGAAAACTTTGAACTTTCTAAGTCTGCCCTTGCAGGACTTCGTGCAATGGCTAAGGGTCAAATCCCTAACAACTATGGTCAAATGGTTGAAGACGGTCCAGCACAGCCTGAAGACCAAGAAACCGAAAAGGAAGACGACATTGTTGAGGTAGAGCCAAAGATGATTATGAACCAAAACGGTGTTATGGTTCCTGACTTCTCGCTCACCAAGTCTTTTTCTGACGGCCCTGCTGTAATGCTTGACGCTAGCGGTCAACCTGACGACAGTTCAGACGACGATGACTCATCGGACTACCCAGAAAACCCAGACGTAACCTGCCCTGCTTGCATGGGCGAAGGTTGTGACGGATGTGGAACTGGATTTATCCCACTCGCAGTATTTATTGGTGCTTTGAGCAAAAGTGCTGAAAACAACCCATTCGACACAGACGAACTTTTGACTAAGGAATTCCAAAAGTCAGAGGCTTATCAGGACTACATCTTCAAGGGTGGTGCTGGTTCAGGTGCTCAACCCGGACACTCCTTCAACGGCAACCAATGGACTGGTGGCGCACGTTCATTCCCACGCCTAGGAATTAAAGAAGGCTGGAAGCAAACAATGTCACGCTACGCCAAGGGTGCTGAAGCATCTAAGGCTGCCGCAGATGCTCACGAAGCACTTGCACAAGGACACCTTGCTGTAGGTCGTACTGAAAAGGCTGCCGAGGAACTTCGTACTGCTGCGAAAATGCGTATGCAAGCCGCAGGAAACCACGAAGGTATTGCTGGAATCCACGCAAAGGAAACTGGCGATGATGCTGCACGTTCAGAACAACGTGGACTTGCCGCAGTTCAACGCACTTACGCTGGTCGCCTAAACGCTCAGGCTGACGCACTACAAAGCCCAATGGTTGCTAATGGTAATAGAACTGAAACTCTTTACCCGACAGCAGAAGACGCTGCAAGAGCGACAGCAGAAAATGCAGCAAGAGCAGCAGGCTAAGAAGCACCGTAAGAAGAACGGCTAGTATTTAGTCATGTCGTTATTCACTGAACTCAAAGCGTGGGTTTCTTACGCCCGTGAGGTGGAAATTCACAAGGCGGGCAACGCTCAAGGCTTGATTGACTGGTACAACAACGGCGCTGACGGTCAGATTGACTGGGGTAGCCCCGGCGACTTTGACGCTTGCGTTGCTATTGCTGGAAAACACCTAGACAACCCTGAAGGGTTTTGCCAACTACGTCACATTGATGCAACAGGAGAACCTGCTGGAAAAGCGCCGGGCGAAGGTCGTTAGTTAAACCTCAATACCTAAAGTAACATTGGTTGTATGACAACACTTGGTTTTTTCACCATCAATTCTCGTACAGGCGATGCCCCAGAGGGAACACTTCAACTTTCAGACGGCAAACTCATTGCCACGGGGTGCGCCTCAATCTTTACAGAGTCACTTCGCAAGAAACACAATCTTGACGATGCTGGAATCTGGGCTGAGTTCGACAAGGGTTGGAACAACGGTCACTTTTACGTCAAAGAAATCTAATTATGGACTACCGCTCCATTCTCCGTGTGCTGAAGGGTGACGTTTTAGGTCACGAATTTCACGGGAATCAATGGAGTGGTGGAAAGCAAGGATTTGTATCTTTGAAAACAACCAAGATTGACCACGTTATTGAAAGCAATAGTTTTTGGGGCGACAAGGGCTCACAAAACCGAGGCATTGCAGTTGTTCAACTTAAAGGTGGCTCTAAGGCTGTGGTGAAAACTTGTTCTGAGGCAGATGCTAACGCTGAGGTTCTAGCCGCTCAGGTAGGAAAAGTATTGGGCTCTCCTATTCGTGACGCTCAACTAGTTCCGGGGTCGGTCACAGAAGTTATGTCTCCGCTCATAGAAGGTGAGACGGTGGTGGAAAAAGGTCAGTCGTATGCCGACACGCCAATAGACCCACGAATTAACTTTCTTGATGACGTAATCGGAAACTGGGATAGAAACCCAGGAAATATTATTATTAGCCCAGACGGTAAGCAACAAATTGGCATTGACCAAAGCAGTGCTTTCGGAGTAAATGAGATGGATTCTCGTATCCCCGACTTTACTGAAATGGGCAACCCAACCAAAGACCAAATCATGTCTTGGACAGATGGATTACAGGCTCTCCAGCCAAACTTTCAAAGTTCTGGCTATGGCGAATCATTCCAAAAAATGATGGACAATTGGAAGATGGGCGCAACCAACTACATGGCTACGAATGGGATGCTCTAATGTTCCAACCCAACTTCGTTACTTTCACCAACATTGACATTATTGAGCGAAACCCTATGGGTGGTCAGTTCAAGGGCAACCAGAACAACGGGTTTAATCACGTTGTCTTTTCCGATGGAAGTGGTGGAATCGAGAAGGAACTAAAAGACTGGGTTGGCAACAAAACACATCGCCTCTACCCTGCTGAAATCCTTGCTGCTCAGGAGTATTTAGCCGCTCGTGTGGGAGAAGCAATTAACGCCCCTATACGAGACTGTCTTTTCACCTCAGAGGGGGCTAGAACGGTCATTATGCCCTTTATTGATGGTAAGACGGGTGAGGAACTAGGAATAGAGGATTATTACCCAAAAACGGCTCAGGGTGAAAACCTACGTTTGTTTGACTACCTCGTAGCCAACGCAGACCGCCGACCAAAGAACATCATCTATGTTGGTGAAAAGCGCTTTGTAGGGATAGACCATGCGCTTTGTAACTTTCGCCCCAGAACCCCAGACACAACTCTTATTTCCCACCTGTGGAACAATGGCTTGACGCTAGAGGCTTTGCTGATTATCCGCCCAAAACTAACCAGACTTGAACCGCACTTTACTCAGTTGGACATGGCTGACAAGTTCCAAAATCTCATTGACAACCTAGAGAAGTTGATTGTTGCTTTTACGGCGCTTGACTCTGTAGCAACAGTAGTGAAATCTGTAAGCGATGTAGCCAAGAGTGCAGATTCATTTACTCCACCACAAGGGGTGCAACAAGCAGCCAAACGTGCTTTGGAATGGATGGCTGACGGCAAAGCAGGAGTTGGATTTACTTCAGTTGGTAGAAAACGTGCTTCAGACCTCGCTAATGGTCACGCTGTTTCCGAGGTAACGCTACGCCGTATGAAGGCATACTTTGACCGCCACCAAGTCGATAAAGAAACACCACATTGGAACGAACCAAGTCCGGGCAAGGTTGCTTGGTACGCATGGGGTGGAGATGCTGGCTACTCATGGGCAAAGAAAATGGTTGCCCACTTCAACAGCCAAGATGAGGTGAAAAAAGGCGATGTTGCAGGACATGATTTTCACGGGAACCAATGGGTTGCCAGTACTCGTTCTGGTGAAATCCAACAACTACTTCACACAGGTGCGGATGGGGGAAAACCATTCTCCGCCGTTACATTAAAACGTGTGAGTGAGAAGGCTTTAGGTCTTAGTGAAAAACACGCTAACTGGGCAGCCAAACTTGCTCAAAAACCAGAACAAACCCCAGAAACAAAGACAGCAATAACCAAGCACCTCGAAGCATCTGCCAAGTGGGGCAGGGCAGGTCGCTTAACAAAAGCATTTGCTGAACAAAAAATAAACGGTGTGTTTTTTAACAACCCTATTTCTCAAGAACGAGTTGACTACACGGTTAATACCGCCCATGAAGCAAGCATTAGCGCAGACAAAGCAACTGCTGAAATGCCTCAATACAAAATTAAAAAGGGAGACGTTGCAGGACACCCTTTTCATGGAAATCAATACGAAAATGGTGAGAGTGGCAAAAGCCCATCTGCAAATGTCACAGTAACAGAAACACCAAACGGAAAAATATACACGGTTGGCAGGGGCGGTCTAGTTGTTTACCGTGGAGTAAGTGGATTGTCTGGTGTAAAGGCTACGCAGAACGGCGAAATGGGTCACGGATTTTTTGGGCGAGCAATTTACACAACCACAAGTTTTGAGGGCGCTCAATTTTATGCGAAATCATCTGCAAACAACCCAGATAAATATGGAAAATTCGCAGAGGGTGGAAACGGAGCCGTCCTTCGTGGGGTAATCAAAGAAGGAACGACCCTCTTAGACCCCAATGACCAGCCAGACACCTACAGTTCCGAAGGAGAAAAGTACAGTGGGCCAAATGGTGGTGGAACTGCAAGATGGGCTTCAGACCAAGGTGCAAGTGGCGTAGTTTTAACCGTAAGGGGTGACAATGAGCATCCTGAAGATTGGTATTTAATCACCGACCCATCAAAAATTCAATGGGAAAGTGAGCCCGTTGTCCAAAAAGGCGATGTTTCTGGGCACGGTTTCCACGGAAATCAATGGACTGGTGGAATCGGTGGCGTACCAAATTCCAATGCCACATGGAATGGCACACAAGAAGGCTACGCACAAGCAAAGGCGTTACTAGCCCGTAAGACGTTGCCACGAATGAAGGTTCCAATTCCAAAGGGTTGGTCTAAGAGTGAGTCTGGTGGAAAGATTTACTTCACAAAAGGAACCAATACCGCCATATTCTCCAAGGGCGCAAAAGGTTGGACTCCCGGCGAACGTCTTTCAACCGCCGCTATGAACGCAATAGATAAATACGGTGAAGGTAAGACTCTTGACTTCACCCATGCCAACGATGCTGACCGTGCTACTGGTGCTTGGGTTAATCCTGCCAACCCCAACACAATCCAAATGGGTAAATGGTCTACTGCTGCCGCAGATACTTATTGGCGCTCTGGTGAAATCGCAGGTATGAAAGATGCTTCAGACGAGGTAAAGAATTTCTTTATCAACAACATGGCGCAAGGTTTTCCTGATGGCACCCAAAAGGAATTGTCCCCAGACGACCTACAGAAGGCGTGGTCGGTTTCTGACCTTATTGCCAGCCCAGAACAAAGCGTTGAGTCCACGGTTGTTCACGAACTAGGTCACTCCAACTTCTTTGCTGCTGGAAACCACATTGACCAGATTTATTCCGCCCTCGACAAGACCGGTCAAGAACTAGGTGTGACAACACCAGACTGGAATAAGATAACAGACTCTTCTATAAAACTTTACGTTGGCAGAAATGTTCCTTACGGAATGTCAACGCCTGATGGAAACATTCTTAGAGCCGACCTTCCTTCGTATCTATCTAGTAAAGGCTGGGGAAGCACCCCATTACTTCCCTCCGCTCAGAGCGTCATTAACTCTTTGGGTAGCACTAGGTACGGTTCCACCACCCTTCAAGAAACTGTTGCAGAGGCATACTCAGCCTTTCAAATGCCAATTATTCCTGACACTCCATTGGTCACAAACATTGCTCAAGCACTTGGCTGGACAAAGATTACCAAGTCTGCTAAACTAGGGTTTATGACAAAGAGTGAGGGCGAAACGCCCAACACACAACCAATGGGATACATGGCTGACGGTATTCTCGGTCCACAATGGATTGAGGGCGACAAGTGGATGGACGCTGATGGCAACTGGCACGAAATTGACACCTCTGAGCCTAACGATTTCTTGTGGCTGATTTTAGAGAAGGCAAACCTTAAAAACCCTGAATAATCAGGATAAATAGACAGGTACTTGATTAAAGGTTCACCATCAGGTAACCTTGTATATCCCCCAATGGGTTTACCAAAGGAGGCGTTGTGTCCAACAATGTCAGCGTTAAAAGAATTATGTCCTGTCCCTCGTTAATGGACGGTCAGTGAGAGGTGTAGTGCGAGGTGCAAGTATTATCCTCGCCTCCACCATTGGGTTGTTCACCAACAGTCCAACAACCCCAGCCGCAATCACAGCACCTACGGTCACGTCCTCAACGGTTCTAACTACCGCCGAGCAGAACCTTCTGACCTCGTACTCTGATTCGCAACCTACTAGTGCGCCAGTAGTTCCAACGACTTTTCAACCAGTAGTGAAGGGTCACATCGCACCACCTAATATCGTGACTGCACAACCACACGCATTGACAAGTGGTGGAAACTACACAGTAGGAAATCCTTTGTACTGGACTTGGAGAACTGACCCAACGGCTTACGAGCCAACGGCAGACGACCCAATCCATACTTTGCCACTATCGGTTCAAGCCGTATTTGCTTGTATCCGTTATACGGAAAGTCGTAATCACCCTAAGTCGGTAAACGTGACAAGTGGGGCGCAAGGTCTTTATCAGTTCCTACCGTACCTATGGACATACGGCGCAACGGCATTGGGTATTAAAGCACCAACGGCTATGGTTGCAACGCCACAAGAACAATCAGCAGTTGCGGTTTGGTTCTATAACCGTAATAATGGCTTCTATCCTGAATGGACAGACGGCTGTAACTAGTTTTCGCTACTATCTACTAGACCTTCAACTTCTACACTCACAACAACATGACTACTTTTACTTGCATTTGCTCGTAAAGCATTTTTGATGTCACGCTCTGTCCAATTTTCTTCGTAAGCAGACATAGGCTCAAACAACATCGCTTTTATTTCTTTTGTCATTAGCCACCAGCCTTTCCATAATCCACTCAACAACTGGAACAGCAACGGCATTACCCATTTGCTTGTAACGGTGAGTATCGGCTTGTCCTTCAGTCCAACCGTCAGGGAAGCCTTGAAGCCTCTCACACTCCGTTGGCGTAAGACGGCGGACAATAGAAGTTGCTTGGTGAACAGCCTCGTCACGCTGATTCTGTGTGAAGGCTACGGCGTGGTGGTCAACGGTATTGATGGTGAACATAGGGTCGCCCTCTTGACCTACTCCTGTGCCATTTTGGTTCTTGTTATTCAACTCTCTCCCATCGGCAATCGGGTAGCAAACAAGTGGCATATTTCCACCACCTGTACCCATTCGTGCCTGAAGTGTATTAACAAGCGTGTCTTGAATTCGTATGTCGGCTACTCGGTTGCCGTAAAAGACAATGCTCTCCTCAGTCATTTTCGCTAACTACAACGTTCTCAGTTCCCCTTTTGTGCTGGGTGGCATTGAGAGTCTTTAGTTCGTTTTCTGAGTACTTGGCAAATCCTGTTTCTCCGAAGACTGTGCTACTTGAAGCAACGCCTTCTCCAGTGCTGATGGAAGCGTCTTTTCTCTTTTTGTTGCTCGTCGCAGAATCCCCTGACAAGCCTTCGCTGAGAGCGAGTATTTCGCTAGGTGTTCCCCCGTTGTCTCCAAGACTTGCGACAATGAACACTCTACGGCGGCGCTGGGCGACTCCGAAGTTTTGAGCGTCAAGAATCCTGTAAGCGACCCCGTACCTCCGCTCAACCAACGCCCCAAGGACGGTTCCAAAATCCCTTCCTCCGTTGGATGACAAAAGACCGGGTACGTTTTCGAGGACAAGGTATTGAGGTGAAAGTTCGTCCACGAGTCTAATAATTTCCCAATATAAGCCGGAGCGTTTTCCGGTAAGACCGGCACGTTTGCCAGCCACCGAGAGGTCTTGGCAGGGGAAACCACCGGTAATGATTCCTCTGCTTGGAATAAAGCCTGCTGCTCTGAGTTCATCGCCTGTAACCTCCGTTACGTCAGTGAAATGTTGTGAATTAGGGAAACGCTTTTCCAAAACGCTACGGGCGGATTTATCCACCTCAACCGTGGCAACAACGTTAATGCCGTTGCGCTCCATTGCAAGGTCGAAACCACCAACACCAGCAAATAGGCTGACGGCTGTTAGGTCTGTCTGCTTTTCCATTGAGTTAGAAGATACCAGATGTGAAGCATAAAAGTAGTGAAATAATCTTGTAAATACACTGGCATTAGTAGTAACAAAAATGCTAACTTTACGTTTATGCCAA
>Ga0214170_1000670_pt1 | contig 10962 bp, 9 predicted proteins | sample TroBogEpilimnion_2_FD_153008 | JGI IMG/M metagenome (GOLD analysis project Ga0214170, IMG submission 153008) | Freshwater microbial communities from Trout Bog Lake, WI - 27JUN2007 epilimnion | ecosystem: Environmental > Aquatic > Freshwater > Lake > Epilimnion/Euphotic zone | place: Trout Bog... | reverse complement strand
TTCTTTCCAGAGACCGTACTCGTCGAGGTCCATGGCTACGTCCCTTAGGAGGCAAAACAGCCAACTGAGTTGTCCGGCATGAGGGGTGACTACAAACGTGGGCTCAGGGTAGAAATCAGGCTCTTGGGGTGCTCGGGCAACATTGGTGATGGCGACCCTAGCTCCGCTCCAGAAATCAGTTGACTCAAGCCATCCTTCATTGATTTTGCCTGCAATGTCATCAAGTTGTTTTGAAATTGAATTTGTCATGGTCAATTCCTACACCCCGGGTGTGACATTCACAGTGGGCGCATGCATCCAACTGGAATTTCAGGGCGGTAGTAAGGTCACGAATCCAGTTGGGAGCGCCACTCGTAGTTTCGCACTTTTTTATTCCGTTCGCTAAATTTTCTTGACTATCGATTCTCGGTCATAGTTACTCTCCAGATTGCTCCATAGCTAGAGAATTTGTTGAACCATGGTTCCGCAATACTGCTATCTAATAGTATTTTTCAGTGAGACTTACCAGATTCGAAATTGAAAACTTCCGAACTGTTTCTGGCTACCAACCTGAAACCGTAGTAGTCGGGGGAAACGTCCGCACTGGAGAAAACTACAGGACCCCATTTCGAATAGATACCGGTCCTGGGCTGAATCTTTTGGTTGGCCCCAACGGGGTAGGGAAAAGTAACATCCTTGCAGCACTCCGCCTCGCTCTAGTGCCAGATTCCGAAGAAAGACTCAAAAACAATTTGCCTCGCGGTACTAAAAAGAGGACCATAAATATTGAGACGACATGGGCGGTACACGAAGAAGATATTCAGGGGCGCATAGGAAATTCAACTCTTGAAAAATTAATGAGATTCCGAAATGGTGAATATGCGATTTCTAGACGTTTCAGCCAGGCTGTCCGAAACGAAATCAGCACATTCCAGACATTGTTTAGACTTAAAACAGCGCAGAAACTCGTACTAAACGAGAATATCCAAGATTCAATTCAATTGGAACAACTTTGTGTTTCAGAGAACTTGTTCTTATCACTTGGAGTTTTGCCAAATTGGATTGAAGAAGCCACTCAAATTGAAGCGCTCATTCGCAAATTCAATATTCCGCTCGAAGATGTATTCGCGGAATTTGTCTCAATTGTCAACACAGAATTGCAACTCTCAATATCATTTCCAATTATCAGCGACTTAACAAATCTTTCATTGAACGAACTAATTTTAAGTTCTGTCGATGTTTTTGGCCCTAATCCACTTTCTGACCAAGGTGCCGGCGTCCAGGCTGCTTTGGTTTACTCACTCGTACTCTCGGTTTTGCGAACACAGGCAACTCGCATAGACCGTTTCGGCGCAACCATAATTCTTGATGAGCCGGAAAATGGGCTCCATATTCAACTTCAGAAGCGTTTGATAAAGGCTCTCGTGAAGACCTGTGAGTTCAGCGAAGACTTGGTATTCATTGTCACAACTAATTCACCTTTTTTAATTCCGCAAGATGGGCATCATCGACTATTTGAAATCGAAGTTCGCGATTCCTTTACGGCTCGGAAAAATTTTTTGGCAAATGGTGAAATTCCGAGCCATTGGCTTGAAACCGAATCATCGGTGGCCTCGGCGCTTTGGGAAATTCTTGGATCAAAGTCGATTGCAAGGACTATCGAATTATTTAGAAGAACAAGCGATTCGGAGGCAGAACAGGTTGTCATTGTGGAGGGGTTTCTGGATAAGTTTTACATTGACACTGCATTAAGTATTGCGCCTAACCAAGACTTCCGATTCAGAGTGCTCTCTTCTGGCGAGGGTCTTGAATTCAGGAATAAGAAAAACTTCGAAAAAGCTGGAGTTTGGTTACTTGCTCTTCAAGTTCTCCTAGCGTACGGCTGGGCTAGTTCCGGGAGCGAGATTGTCGCCATTTCCGATGCTGACCCTGATGCCGTCCAAACCTTAAATTCACTGGGTTACCTGGTTTCCAACATTTCAAGTGTCGTCAAGTCATCTAATTCGGGCAAACTAAAAATTCGGCTTACAAATACTAATTTTGCTGAAGAGTCCTGGGAAAACAACTTACCTGTCAGCTCGGGGCCTTCCCAGATTTGGATAGCTACCGAAATTGAAGATCTCTGGCCAATGACGTATCTCGAGCGCTTTTTTTCCCAATGCTCCGCAAATTTTTATGAGCCAAGGGGCATCTGGGAATCAACGCTGAAAGATGGCTCGGAGGTCCATTTTGTCTGGCAGCCTGTTGAATTTGACACCCGACGTAAGCACCTGCCCCAAGGTCTGAGCAACTTTTCGATCACAGGTGCAGCAAAGTCAACGTCAGCTGGAGGTGGTCTTTCATTTTATAATTACCTGGTCCAGCAGCCTCCGTCTGAGTCGGATGCGGAGATTTTTTTGTCGCGACTAAAAAGGCTGATTACTAAAAAATTCGAGCCGAGGGATAACTTTTTTTTTAATTTTGACTAGCGCTGAATCGATTAAATAGTTCTTCAAAATAAAATGGCGCATTATGGGTTTTTTACCACTTCGACGACTACGGCCTACTGACTCCGGCCTACTTCCTTCGGACTCATTTTCTTCTTAGACTTCCACTCCTCTGGAATTTCCGCGATCTTCCCGCTTGGCACTTGTATAGGGGTTCCAGGTTCGCGTACCCTCAAAGTCCCATTTCTCACTTTTTTCAAGCGCTCTTTAGCTACCTTGATGTATTCACCAGAGAGTTCAAATCCAATGAAATTCCTTCCCTGCCGAAAAGCTGAGACTGCAGCGGAGCCTACCCCTGCAAATGGGTCAAGAATCAGGTCTCCCTCATTTGATAGTGCCAAAATACACCTATCCGCTAACTCAACGGGGAATTGACACGGATGGATTGAAGTCTTCTCCGGATGATGAGACTTAACATTTGGTATATCCCAATAAGCACGTTCCCACTCCTCGAGTGCAATATCAGGCCAAAAATCGCCTGGGTTTTTCCCAAGCGGGTTACCTGACAATTCTCCGGCTCGCGGACCACGAGTAACGCGTTTACCTGGATATAGATTCGGAATCCGGATAGAATCAAGATTGAACACCGAGTCTGCGTTCTTGGCCATCCAAAGAATTGTTTCGTACCTTCCAGACAGTCTATGTTTTGCGTGCATCCCGTGTCTGAAGTGCCAAATTATTCGATTTCGAAGTACAAATCCCGCATCTTTGAATATTTCATAAAAATAGATGTCGAGCGGAAAGACTTCGCCCTCCGAATTAAAATTACCTACCTGCCACGCGATGTTGCCATCGTCCTTAAGCACCCGAAAACATTCATGTGCAAACTCTCGGTATGGCTCCAGGTACTCGCTAAATTTTTGACGCGTTTCGTATTCCTTTCCCACGTTATAGGGCGGCGAGGTCAGAACAAGAGAAATGCTCTCATCCCCAAGAGTCTTAATTTTTCGAAATGAATCTACTTTCAGAATTTTTGCGCTGGGCTTTTGTATCACAATTGACATCCTAGATCATTTCAATGGTGACAATGCAATCATTCCAAAATCCGGATTTGGTATTTTGCGGAACCAACCTCGAAATTTCGGAATAGGAAAAAATCTGCACATCGTCCACTCTTGGACCATAAAAGTCTAACTGCCACGAGTTTTGATTCCTGTAAGCAAACTGCCATTCGTTCGCTGAGATGTGGAACCTTCTAGGGGCTTCAACTTCTGTGCTTTTAACTTCGATGAAGTGATGCCTCCAGTTTCCACTTTTCTCGAGGCGGAAACTCCCAATATCGTAACCTACGGTTGAGTCTTCAATACTTTTAAAATCTGGATTAGAAGCACATCCATTTTCTCGCAAAAAAGCTTGCTCTCGCTCGAACGAAGCTCGTTCACAAATGATCCAGTAATCGGTTTTGTCGGAGGTTCGTTGCATCAATCGACCTAAATTCTGGAGTCGAGCCCACCATACTTGTGCAAATTCATCATTGCCGTCTAACAATCTTGCCATCGACAAAATTTCCAATATGCTCCGAAACTCAGTTGAAGACCGTAAACGTAATATCGCCGAAGCTCTTCCCCGCGTAGCGTCCACAACCCAACGTTGAGGTGCGGCAAGCGGATGGGTAACCAAATTTAATAAAGTTTCAGATAATGCTGCGCGAATGTCGTCATCGGTCGAAAACACGCCCCAACCAAGTGCGGTTCCAATCTCAATCGCTCCATTGAAATCCAAACGACTCTTATCGCCATCTAGGATTCTCTGGATTTTGGCTGACTGAACCGCATCTTCATGCGTCAGTAAGGGCCTGCCTGTTGATTTAGATGTACGCGCAAGATGTATTCCTGCTTGCAAAGCCGAAGTTGTCGCATTCATGATTTTTCTGAAGCGAGGCTCTCAATGAGGTCAAGAATCTCTCTCATAGAAATTTCGCTCTCATCTTTGGAGAAGTCCTCAGTCTCTAGACCGATTATTCTTAAGTCTTCGTCGTCTAGCAATCTTGCCATTTCCGTCACTTTCTGTGACAACTTACCGTCGATGTGTTTATCTATTGAACCTAGTCCTTTTGGCGCCTTTGACCAGTGAATTGTCATGGTTGCCTTCGTCCCAGGCGGCATATTAAGCCGATTTATACGATCCCGGCTTTGAAGGTAGTGCGCAGCGTTATATGTGCGTCCAGCGTAGATTGCGTGCTGGCAAACTTGGTGTAAGTTGATTCCCTCGCTGATAGCGGAGTTCACGACTAAAACCATTTTTTCTCTCTTCGACAAAAAATCACCAAGGATTTTCTCGCGTTGAAGGAACTCTCCCTCATCGTCTGGGTCGGGGGTTGGTTTACCATAGATTGGCATCGCACCGAGATCGCTCAACTCCCTGCAAAGAGTCTCTATTGTTCCAATAAATGGTGCCCAAATGACAGATTTCTTGCCGTTAGCCGCCTCTCTCCTCGCCTCCAATATCACGGATTCTAAGCGACCTCCAAGCTCATTCTCGGAAAGAACTTCGTTAGCTATGTTTATCAGCGACTCTGGCAATTCATCTGATGAATTAAGTATTGCGTTGGCAGCAAGAAGTGGGTCAATGGCGCTTTGTATCAGTCTCATCACGCAAACTTGTGCACGCTTATTAAAATCATCAGAAATTCCGATATTCGCCTTCATGCGGATCAGATCATTTCCGAGGTATCCATACAAAGCTTGTTGGGCAAGACTCATGTCTGAAGGCTCATCCCTGATTTCGATGGGTTTCACCCCAATTTCTGAATACTTTGTTCGCACATAAAACTTCTTAAGAAGTGCTGAGGGATTTGATGAGTCGAGAATCCGTCGCAATAGGCCAGACCCAGGGTACAAAAAGTCGAGCTGTGGATTTAAATCCTCCACATCTTGGGGCATCGGGGTTCCCGACAAGACATCTCTTCTCGCAGCTAGCGGCGCAATCCTAAGGCAAGCTCTTGCTATGGCTCCTGTTGAACCAGCTTTAATTCTGTGTGACTCATCAAGTATTAACTGAACTTTCCGCCCGGCCAGAAACTTCTCGATTTCAGGCACCACTCTAACTAACTGGTGGTAGGTGATGAGTGAGTACTTGGGCTTTGAATTCAATAGCCCCGGGATTTTTGAACCATCGGTTAGTCTCAGAAACCCGCAATCACTTGCGTCTTGGACTTCACCTAATGCTTCCTCCCACTCTTTAAATGCGCTTCGTGGGCACACAACTAGGAGCGAGTCAAAATCATATAACTCTCTGCTCGCAAAAAATAGAGCGAGGCTAGAAGTGGTTTTACCCGACCCGGGCACTGAAAAATTTGCGCCGTGTGGGTTTGAGATTGCGGCAACAACATTTAAATATTGCTGGGGCGTTAGCTCTCTGTTTGCAAAATTCCAACCAGCTCTGACAAGTAATTCTTTCAGTTCTGAGGCCTCAATTGTCTCTGGCTGGTCATGGCTCGAAAGAATACGGTCTATAAACTTAGACTCCAATGTCCAAGACTCTGCAAATTTTTTAATTCGGTTACCATAAATCACCCGGCCCCTAAGTTGCTTAACCGAATTTAAAAAGTATTTTCTATTAAGTAAAAATTCACCTAGGGGCACTTCCATTGTTTCTCCGCTTATTTCGACGGAGGGGAAAATTGCGCGAGACGACGCGGTAAGTCTTGCCCACTGATTCTCAGATATTACCTGTGATTTGCACAGGACTTCGACGGAAGATCCAGCCGCGGTTCTCTCTACTGTTAACTCCATGACTAACTAAGGTTAGTAAATTCTTGTAACAAAGAATTTAAAACTTCCAAGAGCTCGGTGCGAGTAGATTCATCCAGAGCCTTAGCTAGTTCTTTTTGATCTTCGACTAAAAATAGAGCGAGTTCAGAACACTTCAAAATCATCGAGACACAATTTCTAACGACGTCTAGATGAGTTTGGGGGAACGAAGCTTGTATCTGAGCTTTTGCAATGTACTCCAATGCTTTTTCGGTATATACCTTTAGGGCCATCCCTCTTTCTTTTTCCGCGCCTAGAATTTGAGACTCGTCTCGAGCATCTGTCGCCTTATCGAGAAAAGAATCTTGCTGTTCTTCTGCAATTAATTCAACATCAGCATCCGAAATGCCCCCCGTCGATAATGCCGTATCACTGCCGAAGATGTCGGGTTCTTCACTCTGCGATTCATCACCTACTGGTATCGTCGACCCTTCATTTGCGTCTCTCAGTTTTTCGACTAATCGGCTCGTGACGTCTTCGATTCGTTGAATGTACGAATACTTGTTGTGGCCCCTGCCTTCATGCGAAATAATCCTCCAAGCCGTTGTCAAGCGAGCATCAATTAAAGCCAACGAATCATGATTGGCCACCCACCGGCCATATTTTTCGGCGATAGTTTTAAAGCTCTGCTTATCTTGACTCACCAAACTATAAAAATTTTGTTTTCCGAGGAAGCCGAGATATTTTCTGACCAGTTCGAGTTCGGACAGAGCCTGTTTTACCGTGCTCGCCCGCATATTCCAGTAGTGTGAAATTTCAGCGATACTCCAGTTGAACTCATTGCTTTGAGACTCCATCATCAATGCTTCGTCAACCCAACTGTAGGGTTGGCGAGGATTTCTTTCAGTCTGGAGCGCAGTTTCAAGCCTGTTAATTTCCAGGCTGTCCGCCTCAGCAGGAAGAACTATACATTCCACTTTCCGGAATGACGCAAATTTAACTGGGTTCTGCCGCCAGAGCCACCGCATCGCAGCCAACCTTCTATTTCCATTGACGACCACGCCGCTCGAAGTGACCACTAACGGCTCTGTTTGAACACCATCATCGGAGAGCTTCTTGACCATGTTGGTCTCAGAATCCCTAGTTGCCGCTTCATAGAGGAGCTCATTCAATCGATCCTGAACCGATTGGCTTTCTTGTTCATTTAAAAGGTCTATTTTTTCATCCGCGAGAATCTCCAAAACCTCTGCGCGAATTCTGAAGTTTTCCGAGCGGTAGACCAAGTCATCGATTGGAATATGTTTGGTAGCGAAAGGGTAATTGTGTTGCCCTGCCCATTGAAGAGTGTATGTGTGCCCAGAAAGCGGCATCTGCTCAATAAGTTCAATTCTTTCTTCGATAGCCTTCAACTTCCAACTCATAACGAGTAATCCTCTCCTGCGACCCCAACTAATAATATTGGGCTAGTTATAAATATCGAATAAGCAATCATTAATTCATACTCGATTTTCTCAAAGCTTGCAATATTTGAACCTAGTTTCCGCGATTCGGAAGACACGGGAACCACCAGAATTAGGGCTGATGCACGGTTCACTTTAAACAGGTATTCAAACTTTAAAATGTCATACATCGAGTTAGCAATGTTCCCGAACCCACATTGAACCACGACGTTCGCCCTATTAAAGCAATGTACGTGCCAATTAAGTCCCGGGTCTGGAACCGCACCGCTAACAAAGCCAGATGCAATTAAGGCATCTTTTATTGAAACCTTTATCCTGGGGGCCGCCTTGTCGATAAACGGAACTTTGATTCCTTCCAATGAAGATAAAACCTGATCCCAAAGAGCACCTCCAGTTTCAATAGCCGGAATCTCATTAAAAGTTTTTAACGCTACTATCCTCATATTTTGCTCCCAACAACATCTCCTGTCTCAACAGACTGACAATTTCAATCATCAATTAGGAACGCCAAAAAATGACCGAATAAGCGAGACGTAATTTGCTATAGATTTCGGCACGCTTCGTCAGGAGTTCTCGATATGTATTTTCAAGCATTCAAGGCGAGTAAGACTGTTGCCAAAACAAGTCTATTGCAGCCACTAGCACCTCTTACATTCTTGTCCGCAAGGTTAAGCAGGTCACGACAAATCAGTCACATGACTTCAGAAGACAAGGTGCTGTCAAGCGGCTACGTGGGGCAATTGGCTCGCTGCTCATTATCCTCGCCAAAATTTTGGTTTCGTATGTTGATGTTATTTGAAATAAGCCTTTATCTGTTTTACAAATTCTATATCTTCTATTCGACTAGTTTCAGAAACTCTATCTATTAAATCGAAAACGAATCTCTCCTGATCCTTTTTTGTCTCTTCGTCACTTGATTCCTTCGTCCCCAAATGTTTTTGTGCAAATGTGAAAATTAAATTCAAGAGGTCTTTTCCGTGGATGTTAGATTTCATAGTCGAGCTTGCTTGGAATTTATTTGTTAGTCCAGTTATTTGCGTGACTACTTCCGATAAATCTTCTCGGCTGAAACGCCCTCTGCCATTCTTGTGAGCAAGATTCTTTAATTTTCTCTTCACAAATGACCTAAGTTTGAAGTTCACGATTCCGCCACTCTCGAAGCAAAAAGATCGGATTTCTTCAGAATCACTAAAGCTCGGCTTAACGTGACTACCAGCGCAGGACAATTGTCCCCGGTGGGCCAACAATCGAAACGCACCAAGCTGAAGGGCGGCTTGCTCAATAGAGTTGGCCAAACTCTCGCCATTCACAATATTGTGGAACGCATCTGTCCACTTTTCATGAACTTCTGCTGAAAAATCCTGAAAAGTGGCACCGGACAATGACAGCGTAGCCTCGATGTCCCACAAGTCTGTCGGAATGCAACCTTCAGGGATTACTTCGTCAGCGTCTCTATCCACGAGACCCACCACCCTAATTTCCTGAAATTGCCACCCTGGCTCCTGGAGAACCTTTTTTGCATCTTCGACAGCAAGGCGTACCATTTCCTTGCCATCACAGCGGATTGGCGATGCGTGCTCTATTCGAAGTTTCCAAATTAATCTTTGATCAACTTTTCCTTCAACGAAAATAAAATATTTTTTCTTCCATGAAGTCGCTTCCTTCTTCCAATGATCTCTAATTTTCTCGAGATTTCCATTCTGGATTTCTTCACCCAAACTCAGATTTCCGGTTGTCATCGAATCAGAACCTCCAACTCCGAAAGGTCATCAAAGCCGGATATGACAATGTTATGACTGGTAAAAATCATTTGAGCGCCCGTTCGCGTTTGGATAGCGTTCATGTCATCAGAAAAAGACATCAGCCAATCGCCTTGCAGACTTAATTCCGGTTCGTCAACAAGAAATATCAATTGCTTTTCTTTGTCGGCTGTCGATTTAATCAGCATCGAATGTATTAAGACTAAGAATTGTTTCTCACCCGAAGACAATTTTTCAAAGTCGAGGTCGTTTTCTGAATGAATATCGGACTTCTTTGATGCGATCTCTAAATGTCCATTCGAAATACGAACGACTTTTTTGAAAAATTTTTCATGGAGGATTTCGTTGAAGAGTTCAAGACGTCGGAATGCATAATCGAACAGCTCGAGTTGCTTTAGTCGCATTCGATATGCAGTTTCTAGTGCCCTATTTATTTCACCTTTGAAATCACTGAGCGACTCATCAATCTTCGAGGCCTCTCTAGAGGTCACTCCCTTAATAATTCCAAGTTCCGAATATTTGAGTTCGGTGTCCAATATCTCCTGCCTGAGTTGAGCAAGTTTGCTCTCATCGGTCAATAACTCGGCCAGATTTCCTTGAGCTTCCTGGATTCGAGCTTGATGCGCCTCTACAAAAGTTTCCAAATCCAAATTCTCAAGTGACTGTTGTGCGCGAACCTGACTTATAAGGTTATCCAGATCTTTCTGGAGTGCCAATATCCTTTTCCCATTATCGATTTTTATTTTGTTGACTTCATCGTCAGGAGCCTTGAACGTGGAGGAATCCCTATCTGTCCCCAAGAACCGAACCTCAAATTGGTTTAGGTAACCAATTATTTTAAGAACCTGCCTAGGGTTTTCATCCCGCATTGCACGTCTAAGTCTGAGCTCCCATAAATCGCCTCTATCTTCAAATCGCATCCCAACACCGCGATGCATCGGTCTTCTAACACCAGCGAAGTTAGGTGCCGCCCAAAACCTTTCATCACTAACCCCTAATAGGTCAGAGATGTCATCTCTAAGCAAGACTTTCCCATTTTGCAACAACTCAACTTTGACTGAAATTGGATTTTCTTGAACTTTCCCTGACCGAGATTCATTCCTAGTCGTACTAAAAGTCACCGTGTGCCCGTCACTCAATGTCACAGAGACCGAATCGAACAGGAGTTCCGGAAGGATGATGAAATCTGTCCATTTTTCGTGGTTAAACAAAGTCTCTACCATTCGAAGCATCGAAGACTTGCCTGTCCCGTTTCTTCCGTGAATGAACGTGGGCCTGCCTTCCTTAAATTTCATTGCAATATCTCGGTCGCCGAAAAGATTGTTTATTTTTGCGGAGATCAGCTTTGGTTTACAGTCTTTATTCATTTCAAGTCCTTGGGTGAGCTTTGCAATTTAATTTCTCCTAGAAATTCCCGCATGCAGCCAATTCCCCCTGTAACTGAATCTTTCAAATCGTAGAGTTGCAAGTCTGTGAGCTGGTACACGATGTTCTCGGTTTTCAAATGTCGACCCGGTTCTTTAGGCCTATACATTCTCAATGTAGTATAAAAATAGCATTTTAGACAAAAAAGTAAGTGCCTTTG
>Ga0214170_1000662_pt1 | contig 11017 bp, 11 predicted proteins | sample TroBogEpilimnion_2_FD_153008 | JGI IMG/M metagenome (GOLD analysis project Ga0214170, IMG submission 153008) | Freshwater microbial communities from Trout Bog Lake, WI - 27JUN2007 epilimnion | ecosystem: Environmental > Aquatic > Freshwater > Lake > Epilimnion/Euphotic zone | place: Trout Bog... | reverse complement strand
GGAGTCTCGCCAGCCACCATCCGCAACGAGATGGCTGCGCTCGAACACGATGGCTTGATCACTCAGCCTCACACCAGCGCCGGTCGAATCCCGACCAATAGCGGTTACCGCGTCTTCGTCGATCGCATCGCCGAGGTCAAGCCGCTTTCTAATCCAGAGCGCCGCGCGATCGAATCATTTATGTCTGGCGCATCTGATTTGGAAGATGTGATGAACCGGACCGGCAAGCTCTTGGCACAGATCACCAAGCAGGTTGCGGTGGTTCAGATGCCGTCGCAAGATCGAGTCGTTCTTTCGGGCACCGCTAACTTGGCACTCTCTAACCATGACGAAGCTGCCGTGTTACACCCCATTCTGGAAGCCTTGGAAGAGCAAGTAGTTTTGCTGCGATTGCTGTCAGATACCAGCCCAACGGTCAACGTTCGCATCGGTGACGAACAACCATCGGTTGGATTGCGATCGACCAGCGTTGTCACGATGGGTTATGGCCAAGGCGCTATCGGAATTTTGGGTCCAACCCGAATGGATTACGCATCGAGCATGGCTGCCGTCCACGCCGTGGCTCGTTACATCGGCCGCTTTTTAGAGGAGAGTAATTAGAAAATATGTCTGATTACTACGGGCTGCTCGGTGTCGACCGAGATGCATCTTTTGATGAAATCAAGAAGTCATATCGTAAACTCGCGCGCGAATTTCATCCCGATGTAAATCCGGATCCTAATTCTGGCGAGAAGTTCAAAGAAATCACCACCGCCTACGAAGTCTTGAGCGATCCCGACAAGCGCCAGCGTTATGACCTGGGCGGTGATCCGTTCTCGCAGTTTGGCGGCGGACAAGGTGGCTTTGGGTTTGGCGACATCATGGATGCCTTCTTTGGTGGCGGACAAAGTCGCGGACCACGCGCTCGCCAACGCGCTGGTCAAGACGCGCTCATCCAAGTGGAGATTGATTTAGCAGAAGCGTGCTTTGGTACTGAACGCGAGATTACGGTCGAAACCGCAATTCGTTGTGAGAAGTGTGGTGGAAGCGGTTGCGCAAATAATTCTCGCCCAACGACATGTGGAATTTGCAAAGGCCGCGGTGAAACTCAACAAGTAACTCGCTCGATTATTGGTCAAGTAATGACTTCGCGTCCGTGCGCTAATTGTCAGGGCTATGGCAGCGTAATCAGCGATCCATGCGGTGAGTGCGCGGGGGATGGCCGTGTTCGCTCACGTCACACCATCAACGTAAAAATTCCAGCTGGTGTCGAGACCGGAAATCGCATTCAAATGGCGGGCGCGGGAGAGGTCGGCCCTGGCGGCGGACCGGCCGGCGACTTGTATGTGGAAATTCATCAGATTCAGCACGAATATTTGGTTCGCGACGGATACACGTTGCACGCTTCAATCTCTATCCCCATGACCAGAGCGGCGCTGGGTACCACCGTGACCATCGAGACTCTGGACGGACCGCAAGAGGTCTTAATTAAACCGGGCACCCAGTCAGGATCCACCGTTGTTCTTAAGGACCTCGGAGTCACACGACTTCGTGGCGGTGGCCGCGGTGACTTGCTGGTGCATGTCGAAGTGACTACTCCGGTCAAGCTCAATAAAGAACAAGAAGATCTCTTGAAGAAACTCGCGACCCTTCGTGGCGATGACAAGGCTGGCGCAGAACTCCACAGCGCACATACCGAGAGCCATGGCGGCTTCTTCGGACGCGTCAAAGACGCTTTTAATCGCTAGCGATTATTCGTAATGCTCTCACTCTTCTTCGTATCATTGATTCCATCAAGCGGTGTCGTGATTTTGGATGGCGACGAAGCGCATCACGCGCTGACGGTTACGCGATTGACTACCGGCGATGAACTCTTGATGTCGGATGGCAAGGGCTCGTGGGCGCGCGGCCGGATATCGACCGCCACCAAGCGAAGCGCTGAGATCGAGGTTCTCGAACGCGGAATTGAGCAGACGGTGACGCCAACGCTGACCGTCGTCCAAGGAATCCCAAAGTCCGATCGCATAAAAGAGACGATTGAACTATTAACCGAAGCAGGAGTTGACCGAATAATTCCGTGGCAGGCCGCACGGAGCATCGCAAAATTCCAGGACGACAGTCTGGGGAAGTGGCAGAACGGAGCAATGGCCGCGGCGAAGCAGTCACGAAGATTCCGCATTCCTGAAGTGACAAGCGCTCAAACGACACACGCTCTTGCGGATGTTCTCGCGAGTTCGCGCATTGTGGTCTTGCATGAGTCAGCAACCCAGACCTTCACGCAGATTGTGGATGACTCATGGCGATCCGCCACGGAGATAGCCATAGTCATTGGTCCCGAGGGCGGCATCTCGGATGAGGAATTACAGAGCTTTTCGGAGCGTAGCGCCGATATCGTTTCGCTCGGTTCGCCGGTTTTCCGAAGTGCACACGCGGGAATCGCCGCGCTTTCCGCACTGCAGACCGCGCTTGGGCGCTGGTAGGCTTTTTAATAATGGATAAAGCACAAGCGGCGACGCTCACACCACTGGTCACCGTCCCAGTCGCAATCCCGATGGTCGCCCTTACAGGTCCGCACGACGCCTATCTACGAATTCTTGAATCCACTTTTCCGGATATCTCCATCACCGTCCGCGGTAACGAGATGTATGCCAAAGGCGATCTCGCCCAAATTCGACAATGCGAAACTCTTGTTCGCGAACTGCTCGTTCTATTGCGCGCCGGTCAACATCTGACCGAGGACGCGGTCCTTCGTTCGGTGGGAATGATCAAGCACGATCCGATGGAGCATCCGGCCGAGGTGCTCTCGCTCAATATTCTTAGCAACCGCGGTAAATCCATTCGGCCAAAGACCTCCAATCAAAAGCGATACGTCGAAGCGATTGACGACAACACCATCACCTTTGGAATTGGCCCAGCCGGAACCGGTAAGACTTACCTGGCAATGGCCAAGGCGATTCAGTCTTTGCAGGCGAAGCAGGTCAATCGAATCATTCTTACCCGCCCAGCGGTGGAGGCAGGCGAACGCCTCGGCTTCCTGCCCGGCACGTTGCAGGAAAAGATTGATCCATATCTTCGCCCGCTCTTTGACGCGTTGCACGACATGATTGACCAGGAATCGATTCCGCGTCTGATGCAATCCGGAATTATTGAAATCGCACCGTTGGCCTATATGCGCGGCCGCACCTTGAATGACGCGTTCGTTATTCTGGATGAAGCGCAAAACACCTCCGCCGAACAGATGAAGATGTTTCTGACGCGTCTTGGATTTGGTTCAAAGATGGTCATCACCGGCGATACGACTCAGGTCGATTTGCCGAACGGAACCCAATCAGGCTTGCGCATCGTGCACGAGATTTTGGATGGCGTGGACGATATCGCCTTCATCAATCTCGAGGCTGAAGACGTTGTTCGTAATCGACTTGTCGGTGAGATTGTGAACGCATACGGACGTTTTGATGCGACGCGACCAGCACCTGCGCGTGTGATCCGTGGTGGAAGCGGTGATCGCTCTCTCTGATCGCCAATCGGCGTCAGTTGCACCCATGGGTATAGATATTGAGAACACCACCTCAAAGTCATATGACGAAGCGGCGCTGGTAAGCGTGGCGACGTATTCGGTCGCCGCGATGGGCGTTCATCCGGAGAGCGAGTTAAGCATCACGATTGTGGATGAGGCCGAGATGACCGATTTGCATATCCAATGGATGGATTTGCCCGGTCCCACAGATGTGCTCTCCTTTCCGATGGATGAAATCAAACCGAATTCGGCGGCGGATGGTCCTGGCGTGATCGGCGACATCGTCTTGTGTCCGGAATTTGCGGCGCGACAAGCGGTCAACCATTCTTTGCAAGAGGAGCTAGAACTTTTGACGGTGCACGGCGTACTTCACCTTTTAGGGTACGACCACGCCGATCCATCCGAAGAGAAGGAAATGTTTGGATTGCAAGATCAACTTCTCGCAGACTGGCGCGGTTCGAAGAAATGAGCAGTCCGCTTCATCGAGTGCTCAATGTTCTTTCGGCGGGTCGACTATTTCCCGTCACAGCGGCGACCGCGGATGAAGAACTCCACGAGATGGTGGATCAGGCTAGCGAACGAGGGCTAGTCGAAGAATCCGAGCGCGCGATGATTCACTCGGTTATTGATTTGGGCGAGACATTGGTCCGCGAGTTGATGGTGCCACGAACCGACATGGTTTGGATGGAGGGGGAGAAGACGCTTCGTCAGGGACTCTCGCTCGCGCTGCGATCTGGCTTTACTCGCATCCCCGTGATTGATGAAAACCTCGACAACGTTATTGGAATCGCCTACGTCAAGGATTTGGCGCGCCGAGTACATGAACGTCACGAATCGGAGAACGAAGAGAAAGTCGCGCAACATATGCGCAAGGCGACCTTCGTGCCAGAGAACAAAATAGTGACCGAGCTCTTGAAAGAGATGCAACGCAATCAGATCCATATGGCGATTGTTGTGGATGAATACGGCGGCACCGCGGGCCTCATCACGATCGAAGATATTCTGGAAGAGATCGTTGGCGAGATTGACGACGAATATGACGAAGATACCGAGGACGTCGTGTGGGTGGACGAGAAGACCGCGCGCATCTCAGCTCGATTGCACGTGGATGATTTCGCCGAGTCGCTCAAAATTGAACTTTCCGAGGATGCGGTCGAAGACGTTGACAGCGTGGGCGGCCTACTGGCCAAAACACTGGGTCGAATCCCGATCGCCGGAAGCACGATTGTTATTGATGGCTGGCGACTGACCGCCGAACGCCCAGTCGGACGTCGCCACCGAATCGCGACTGTATTGGCCACCCGTGTGGATGAGGCCGACGAACAAGTAAAAATTCGGCAATAAATCACTCTCAAACTAGAATTCACGGATGCGCATCGTCCGATTTACCCCGCCCGAATCCGCCGGCATCGGTACGGACCAACACTTTGGAATCGTCAACGACCAGGATCAGATTTTGGTTCTCCGTGGCGACCCGATGTACGCCGGAATCGTTCCCACCGAGACCAAAATCGCGCTGGCCGATGTAAAACTACTCGCGCCGGTCATCCCACGCAGCAAGGTCGTCTGCATTGGCAAGAACTACGCCGACCACGCCGCCGAAATGGGATCGGACGTTCCCAAGGAACCGATTATTTTTATTAAACCGAACACCACCGTGGTTGGACCGGGGGACACCATTGTGTGGCCACGAATGTCCGAACGCGTTGACTTCGAGGGTGAACTCGCAATCGTCATCGGCAGAATCTGCAAGGACGTGCCGAAGGAGAAAGTGAACGACGTCATCTTTGGTTACACACTTGCAAACGATGTGACCGCGCGCGACTTGCAAAAAATCGACGGTCAATGGACTCGGGCCAAGGGCTTCGACACCTTCTGCCCACTTGGGCCATGGATTGAAACCGAGTTCGCACCGTCAAACCAAATGCTGACGACCAGCGTCAACGGCGAGACCAAACAGAGCGAGCCGATTTCCTCGCTGATTTTCGATATTCCTACCATCATCAACTTTGTCACGTCGGTGATGACGTTGTTGCCTGGCGATGTAATTCTGACGGGAACTCCCGCCGGAATCGGCCCAATGCCAGGCGGATCAGAAGTTTCGATTAGTATCGAGGGCTTAGGCACGCTCACCAACACCATGGGAAAGCAACAAGGTAAATAATCTGTGACTACCAATACTCGACCGGTCCGTGTTCGCTTCGCGCCGTCTCCGACGGGCGACCTGCACGTCGGAAATATCCGCACCGCGCTATTCGACTGGGCGTACGCACGCCATACGGGCGGGCAGTTTATTTTCCGAATCGAAGATACCGATCGCGAGCGAGTCACTGACGAATATATTCAAGCCGCAATCGATACTTTGAAGTGGCTTGGTCTTAATTGGGACGAGGGCCCCGAAGTCGGCGGACCGTACGGCCCGTATCTTCAAAGCCAACGTTTGGATATTTATGCCGAGTGGGCAGCGAAATTTTTGGCCCAGGGCGACGCGTATTACTGTTATTGCAGTTCGGAAGAGTTGGAAGCCCGACGGGAAGCACAACGCGCTGCGAACGTTGCGCCGGGTTATGACGGCAAGTGCCGCTCAATCTCGCCCGAGGATTTAGCGCGCTACACCGCCGAAGGTCGCAAGCCGGTGCTTCGAATGCGTATGCCCGATGGCTCGACCACCTTCACCGATTCGATCCGTGGTGAGGTCACCTTTGATCACAATTTCGTTCCTGACTTCGTCTTGGTTCGGGGAGATGGTTCACCGCTTTACACATTGGCAGTAGCCGTCGATGACGTTCTCATGAAAGTGACTCACGTTCTTCGCGGCGAGGACTTGCTGTCGTCCACGCCACGACAGATTCGGGTCTACCAAGCGATGGGCGTGCAGCCAGCGGAATACCCAACCTTTGCCCACTTGCCCTTTGTCATGGGTCAAGACAATGCAAAACTTTCCAAGCGCAATGGTGAAGTCTCGATTGCGTGGTATCGCGATCGAGGATTTTTGCCGGAGGCGATTTGCAATTATCTCGCCCTGCTTGGCTGGTCGCCTGGCGAGGATCGTGAAAACGTAACTATGCAGGAATTGACCGAACTCTTTACGGTCGAGCGCGTGCACTCCAGTCCGGCCCGATTCGACATGAAGAAACTTGAGGCGATCAACGGAGACAAGATTCGCTTGTTAACGCTCGATGAGCTGCTCAACCGCACCTTGCCATTCCTGAAGAAAGCCAACGTGATCGATGGAAGCGATTCCGAGATTGCGGTCGTCAAGTCCGCTCTCCCACTTATTCAAGAGCGCATTGCAACGCTTGCGGAAGTCGTACCGATGTTGCGATTCCTCTTCGCGACAAAGTTTGAGGTTGATCCGGATTCGGCGCCCAAAATTCAGGACGACCAATCGCAAGCGGTACTGAAGAAGACGAACGAGGTCTTGCAAGCAGTAGTCGATTGGGATCATGCAACGTTAGAGTCGGTCTTGCGCGTTGCCCTGATCGAAGAGATGGGGCTGAAGCCACGTATCGCCTTCGGTGCGGTTCGGATCGCGGTGACCGGAAGTCATATCTCGCCACCACTCTTTGAATCGATGGAATTGCTCGGTCGCGACCGCTCGCTGGAGCGCATTAACGCCGCCATTCGGTAGTTCAGGTGCCCGCGATTTCGCTGTAATCAGCCCGCGGTAGGTGGGGTATTCTTACCCCCTTGCCAACTTGGCGCAGACTCACATTCGTGGGTTCGAGCCGAGCGCAGTGGGGTATGGGGTAATTGGCAGCCCAGCTGATTCTGGTTCAGCTTGTCTAGGTTCGAGTCCTGGTACCCCAGCGGTGTGTATTTCGATTGTTCTGGCCGTGGGGCTGGCGTAATCGCGTTCTAGGAAATCTTGGCCCCGTCGTCTAGCGGCCTAGGACTCTGGCTTCTCAAGCCAGCTACGAGGGTTCGAATCCCTTCGGGGCTACCAGCTTTATTTCACGTACTTCTTATAACCAGCAATCCAGTCGGTCATGAACACGTGTTGTGCCGCGGCCAAGGTGATTTGATGCGAACACACCAGAAGGTGCATGGCATTCTCGAGCTTGTCTTTTGTTCGAGCGCCCCATTGGCCCGCCAAGGGCTCCGGCCACAAATTAGCCTCTGATTTAGGGGAGCCGCCGACTTCAAGCGGCACGAGATGATCCTCTTCGTAATCGCCCATTTTGATATCGCCGCCCACGTTATAACCGCTGGCTAGCTGACGGCGCTTGATGGGGCTGGTGTAAGTAATCGGCGGGCGCACGGTTTTGGTGTAACCAATGACGCAAATTGTTTTGCCGATATTTGCCTGCGTTACGCCTGGATCGGTTGCGCCGGGTGTCGTGGCTTTATTGGGCAATCCACTAAATGCAGCCTGCGCGGGGGAGACGGCCAAGGCAAGTGCAGTTGTAATTGCTAATGCGTACACCGAGCGCTTCATAATGAAATCCTTATTCCTCGTTATTTCTTTACTACTTCTTTGAGATGTATTCGGTTAAGCGAGATGCAGTAGCAACAACGGCCGCGGCATGGATGCGTCCGGGTTGCCGACCCAATCGCTCCATGGGACCGCTGATACTGACGGCGGCAATAACTTTATTGTTCGGACCGCGTACTGGCGCGGAGACAGAAGCGACGCCTACTTCGCGCTCGCCGACGGATTGTGCCCACCCGCGACGACGCACTGCGGCGAGATGCGCGGCGGTGAACTTTGCATTGGTTAATCCTCGATGCAACTTGTCTGGCTCTTCCCACGCCAAGAGAACTTGTGCAGCGGAACCCGCCTGCATCGTCAAAACAGTTCCGACGGGTACCGAGTCGCGCAATCCCGTAAGCCGTTCAGCGGTGGCGACACAAATACGCTGATCGCCTTGGCGGCGATAGAGCTGGGCTGATTCACCAGATGCGTCACGAAGCGCGGTCAGCGCGGGGACTGCAATCGCGAGTAGGCGATCCTCACCGGCCGCGGCGGCGAGTTCGGCTGATCGCGCTCCCAAAATAAAACGTCCAGAAAAATCGCGAGCGACGAGTCGATGGTGTTCAAGCGCTACCGCCAATCGATGCGCAGTTGGTCGCGCGATGCCGGTTGCGGCAACCAATTCCGAGAGCGAGTGCGGCCCAGATTCGAGGGTCGCCAAGATGCGTACCGATTTGTCTAATACGCCAACTCCGCTATTGTTTGTGTCCACGGAGTGATATTGGCATCTCATTATATGAAATGCAAGTATTGCCGGAGAAAATTTAGCGATTGGACGAAAATGGGAAAGACGTTAGCCGAGAAGATCTGGGCAGATCACGTAGTTCGCAGCGCTGAAGGCGAACCAGATTTGTTGTACATAGATCTTCATCTGATTCACGAAGTCACCAGCCCACAAGCCTTTGATGGCCTTCGCCTTGCTGGCCGCAAGGTGCGTCGCCCTGACCTGACCATCGCGACCGAAGATCACAACGTCCCCACCTTGAACATCGATAAGCCAATCGCCGACCCGGTCTCGAAGTTACAGGTCGATACCTTGCGCGCCAACTGTAAAGAATTCGGCGTCCGCATTCACTCACTCGGAGATGCCGAACAAGGCATCGTGCACGTTGTGGGACCCCAACTCGGAATTACTCAACCTGGCATGACGATTGTCTGCGGCGATTCGCATACATCAACCCACGGTGCGTTCGGCGCGTTGGCTTTTGGAATTGGAACCAGCGAAGTTGAGCACGTCTTGGCGACGCAAACTCTGCCTCTGATTCGCCCGAAGACCATGGCCGTCAACGTTAAAGGCACCTTGAAGCCAGGCGTGACGAGCAAGGACATCATCCTTGCGATCATCGCCCAGATTGGCACCGGCGGCGGTCAGGGATACGTCTTGGAATATCGCGGCGATGCAATCAAGGCCCTTTCGATGGAAGGCCGCATGACGATCTGCAATATGTCGATTGAAGCGGGCGCCCGCGCCGGCTTGATCGCGCCAGACGAGACCACCTTTGAGTACGTGAAGAACAAGCCGCATGCACCACAAGGCGCCGACTGGGATGCTGCTGTTTCGTATTGGAAGACGCTTCAGAGCGACGCCGACGCAAAGTTCGATAAGGAAATCACTTTGGACGCCGACGCGCTGGAGCCATTCGTTACCTGGGGCACCAACCCTGGTCAGGGCCTACCTCTCAACGCGAACGTTCCCAACCCAGCGGAGATTGCGGACGCCGAAGAGCGTGGCGCTGCAGAACGCGCGCTTACCTACATGGGTCTCACCGCGGGAACTCCGCTAAAGAGCATCAAGGTCGACACGGTATTTCTTGGATCGTGCACCAACGGCCGAATTGAAGATTTGCGCGCTGCCGCTGAAGTGTTGAAGGGCAAGAAGATTGCCCCAAATACCCGCATGTTGGTGGTTCCTGGTTCTGCCCGAGTTCGCTTGCAAGCCGAAGGCGAGGGCTTGGACAAGGTCTTCATCGATTTCGGCGCGGAATGGCGTAACGCGGGATGCTCGATGTGTCTCGGCATGAATCCCGATCAACTCACGGTTGGGGAGCGCTCGGCTTCCACATCAAACCGAAACTTCGAGGGTCGACAAGGTAAGGGCGGACGTACGCACTTGGTCAGCCCATTGGTAGCAGCAGCGACCGCAATCCGCGGCACGCTTTCATCTCCGGCAGATTTGTAAGGGAGTCCGATCATGGAGAAATTCATCAGCCACACCGGCACCGCATTGCCGCTTCGCCGTAGCAATGTCGATACCGACCAGATCATCCCGGCCGTATATTTAAAGCGCGTCACCAAGAGCGGATTTGAAGATGGCCTCTTCGCGGCATGGCGAAACGACCCCGAGTTCGTTCTGAACAAGCCCGAGTTTCAGGGCGCAACCGTCTTGGTCGCCGGAGTGGACTTCGGTACTGGTTCATCGCGCGAGCACGCGGTGTGGGCGCTTCAGAACTATGGTTTCAAGGCGGTTCTCTCGAGCCGATTTGCCGATATTTTCCGTGGCAATTCACAGAAGGCTGGCTTATTGACCGTGGTCCTCCCGCAAGAGCAGATCGAAGCAATCTGGGCGGCGGTTGAAGCCAATCCCAAGACCCAGGTCGCGGTGGATTTGGAGTCGAAGAACGTTCGCTACGGCGATGTCACGGTGCCTTTTGCTATCGATGATTACACCCGCTGGCGCTTGATGGAGGGCCTGGACGATATCGGCCTAACGCTGAAAAACATCGATGATGTCAGTGCTTTCGAGAAGAAGCGACCATCATTTAAGCCTGAAACTTTGCCTGCTCGTTCTTAATTAGTTTCAGTGAAACGCGTTTCTAAAAAACTCTCAACTAAGAATTGAGAGTTTTTTACGCATAAAAACTGCGTTTTTTCGATATATCGAAAAATATTTGTTTCGCGACACGCCGTTGCATATAACGCGTAGACATACCTTCACTGCGTAGATTTCTAATCACTTAGGCAAACGCCTAATTTTTACGCGTAAATAAGGGGATTTAATGAACAAGGCCCAGTTCATCGCGTTGTTGGCACCACACTTTGACAACAAC
>Ga0214170_1000656_pt1 | contig 11096 bp, 14 predicted proteins | sample TroBogEpilimnion_2_FD_153008 | JGI IMG/M metagenome (GOLD analysis project Ga0214170, IMG submission 153008) | Freshwater microbial communities from Trout Bog Lake, WI - 27JUN2007 epilimnion | ecosystem: Environmental > Aquatic > Freshwater > Lake > Epilimnion/Euphotic zone | place: Trout Bog... | reverse complement strand
CCCAATGTTCCACTAACAATTTTGGATAGCAACAATAGTGGGCAGAACGCCTACCTGAACTTTAACGGTGGCTCAAACAACCAGACTTTCTTATTCCCGTCCTCAACTACGACCTCGGATACCCTAGTCACTAATACGATTGTTGCCACTCTAAGCAACAAAACAATTTCTGGTTCGAGCAACACAATTACCAACATTCCATTGACAACTGGCGTAACGGGTGTACTTCCAATTGCAAACGGTGGAACAAACGGCACAAGCGTAAGAACGGCATTATCAAACCTTTTTACTGCTATTACAAGTACAACAACTGTCCAAAACTCAGGCGTTCTAACTTCGGGTTCACCCCTTTACTCCGTCGCCACCGCTTCCAGCATTAGTGGATACACGACCTATCTAGTTATGTTTACAATGCAAGCCACCAACACTGACACGACTGGTCACAACATTCAAGTGGAACTTTATGACGGTGTTACGGCGTATTCCAACACTTTTAGCCATTACACCGTCAATGCACAAACCGCAACCGTAACGGTTCAATGGCTTTTTACAGGCAAAACAACTGGAACTTCGTACTCGTTCCAAGCACTTGCCTCAATTGGTGGTTCCGTTAGCGGAACAGTTCAGCACGTTTCTTTGAATGTTATCCCGCTTGGGTAACTAGCAGAACAGTAGGCTTGTGCCATGATTAGTGTTTTTACGCCGACCCATGACCCTAAATGGTTAGACGAGTGCTTAGCCTCACTAAAGGCGCAAACGCACTCAGACTGGGAGTGGGTCGTACTCCTTAACAACGGCGCTCGTTGGAATACCGACGATAGCCGTGTCCGTGTCGTAATCAGCGAAAGCGTAAATGCTGGGGTTGGCGCATACAAGAGCGAGGCGGTTCAATACTGCCAAGGCGACATCTTGGTTGAACTTGACCATGACGACAAACTTATGCCAACTGCTTTGGAAAAAGTATTGGAAGCGTTTGACGCCAATAACGATACCGTATTGGTCTACTCCGACTTTGCTCAGATTAATGAGGACGGTTCACCAAACTTTACGGAGTTTGACGCCCGCTTTGGCTGGTCATACAGAGAAGAGGGTGGATACCACGTAACTAATTCCAAATCTCCGCACCCCCACCATGTTGCTTACATTTGGTTTGCTCCAAATCACCTTCGAGCATTCAAAAAATCTGCTTATAAAGATTGCGGTGGTTACAACTCGCACCTCAAAGTTCTTGACGACCAAGACTTAATGGCACGTCTTTACCTATTGGGAGATTTTCACCACATTAAAGAAAACTTGTATTTGCAACGTGTTCATTCCGAGCAGACGCAGGTTCGACAAGACTTTAACGCATTTATCCAAGAGGAGACGGTGCGTATGTATGACCAAAACATTGAGCGACTTGCTTTGAGGTGGTCTAAGTCAAATGGGCTTCCTGCTTGGGATTTAGGTGGCGCTCATAATCCCGCAAGTGGTTTCACCACAGTGGACTTGCACGACGCAGACATTGTTGGAGACATTTTTGAAGTTCTTGCCAACCAACCAGATAACTCTGTCGGCGTAATCCGTGCGCACGATTTCTTGGAACACATTACCGACAAGGTTCTCCTTTGGAATGAGTTGTACCGAGTTTTGTGTGACGGCGGAATGTTGCTCACGCTAACGCCAAGCACTGACGGGCGTGGAGCGTTTCAAGACCCAACGCACGTGGCTTACTACAATGAAAATTCTTTTTGGTATTTCATAGATAAGGATTACCGAAAGTACGTGCCAGAATTGGAGATGAACTTTCACAAAAGCCGTTTGGCTTCTATTTTTCCAAGCGACTTCCACCGAGTTCACCACATTCCCTACGTCCGAGCAAATTTGATTGCCGTTAAGGGCACGGAGCGTTTTGGCGGTTCCGAAGGAGCCTTCTAATGCCACGTGGCAAGTTTGGTCTTAGCCAATCCTTTAGGGGCGGAAGCCAATACTTCTTTTCAGGGCGTACTTTGGTCAGTGGCAACGAGACCCCTGAAGCCTCAGTAACCAATTCACCAAAGTCTGAGGGGCACTCTGTCACTTTGGCAACAACGGGTCTTTCGTCAAGCGCCAGCGCCAAGACTACGGCACGAGTACGCCTAGCGGTCAATGCAAGCGTTTTTGTATCAGCAGTTGGCTCCCTCAAGACAATTGTTCGTGCCTCGGCTAACCCACTGAAGTTCGCTACCACGTCTAGCAGAACCGCTAGTCACTCCATGGACGGAGTTAACGCACTTCGCCTTTCCCAATCAGCAGGCAAATCTACTGGACATTCTGTTTTGGGCAACGGGACACAATCATTTGCAACTAGGGCTGGACGCTCCATTTCCGTACTCCGCTTATCTGCCATTGCGCTTCGCCAAGCAACATCAAGTGCAAGGCAAATTGCTTACCAGCAAATTTCATCAGTCAGCCTTTTCCAATTCTCTACTGTTGCAGAACTGTTTGTAAAAGTAAGCGACGCTTTCCGTCCCGTATTTGAGGAGAGCCTCAAGTCGGAAATCTTTACCGAGTTCCCAGAACTCTGGACAATGCAAGAAAACACCACGGCTACCTACGCCACCGAAAACTCGTCAATCAGTTTTCAAGATGACGGGGTATCATCTTATGAGGACGGCGAACGCTACCCAGCCACTTAGGACATTAGGAACCCATGACTATCCATTACCCCACACCTTCAGCCAGTTTGCCAGCGGCCGCTTTTTCGTGGACGGACGCCAACAACAACCTAATTGACTTCAGCACTGGCTACACGTTTAAGATGACCATTGGTCAGCCACCTAACAAAGCCGTCATAACCAAAACTACTGGCTTCACTGGCTACGCACCCGTAGTTGGAAGCCCAAACCTAGTTGTCTCGTGGGCGCCTAACGAACTTAGTAGCCTGACCCCCGGCAATTGGCATTTCCAAATTACCGCAACCCAAACAGGCGGTGGACAGCGTATCCTCACTGGAACGCTTCGTATAGATGAGGCGGTGCTTCAATAATGGGTTGGACTTATTCAGCAGACCCGACAAGTTCGGCAAAAGACGCAGTGCGCTTCATGATTGGCGACATTGACCCCAACAACCCGTTGGTGCAAGACGAGGAAATCACCTTCAACCTTCAAGAGGTTAACTTCAACCTTTACAGGGCGGCCTCTAACACTTGCTACAACCTAGCGGCCCAGTTTACGGGAATGGCTCAGACCGTCAGCAAGACCGTTGGTGGGTTGACCCTCAGCACAACTTATGGAGACAAGGCTCAGCGTTACGAGCGCCTTGCCAAAGACTTGTTGCTCCGTGGACGCCGTGTATCGCCACCACGTATAAGCGCAGACCCACACGCACTTGGCGCAGAACTCAAGGTCGGTATGTTTGACCGCTACTACGCAGTTGCCAATGACTGGCCTTCTGGGTCGGTACTTGGCACTACGACGACTTACGGTACGGGCTATTCACCTGACGGTTACGACGTTAACGGTGGCGAAGGCGACTTTGCCGAGGACGTTCTAGCCCCTGAGCAGGTCAACGAATAGTCATGCCTATTGACCCGCTCTTGCTCGAAATAATGAACCAGACGGTCATAGTCGAAAACGTTATTGCTAACCCAAACAACGGCGCACCTACAGAGACCCTTGACGGTTATGGTCGCCACTACACGGGGTCAGACGGAACAAGTGACAGCGTTGTCGAATACGGTTCACCAGTTACGTACAAGTGTCGTTTGGAATACGAGACCAAAGTCCTAGCGACGATTGACGGGCGTGACCGAGTTAGTTCTGGTCGTGCCTACCTTGCGGGCTTTTACCCAAACATCTCTACGGAAGCCCGTGTGACGGTTCCAAATCAAACCCAGCCTGCACTTCAGCACCCAGTTTTGATGTACGTGGAGAACAACTACGACGAAAACGGGTTGACTGGATACAACACAACCCTGCACTTCGAGTAGGGGCTGTCGTGAATAGGACTTTCACCGTAACGGTTGATTTAAGAGACATTGAAAAGATTGACCAGTTGGGAGACCGAATGACACCAATTGTCAACGAGAGCATTAACAAAGCCATTTCGCAAATCTTTGTCCAAAGCCAAAACCTAGTTCCCGTTGATACTGGAGCATTGAAGGCTTCGGGTCATGTCAATACACAGACCGTTCCACACTCAATCGAGTATGGCGGTGGAGACTATTGGACGGGAGAAACTGGTCGAGGCAGGGTCGTAGACTATGCGGTTGTAGTCCACGAGGACATGAGCGTTGGTCACAACCCCCCGACGCAAGCCAAATACTTGGAACTCCCGTTAGTACAAAATCAGCAAGTATTGATGAATAACATTCGTACCGCAATTACTCAATTCTTCTCAAGGAGCCGTTAATGGCAACGTTAATTGACGCACTAGGTCAGTACCTCCAAACACAGACGGCAAGCCTCTCTTCGTCACAGCAACTGTTCCTTGGTAAGAACCTTTTTCTTGGTCGCCTCCCTGCCGAGGCGCCTAATACCGCTGTACTCATTCAGCAGTACGAGGGGCAACCACCGACGTTCACAATGGGCACCGCAGTTTCGGCTCTGGAACACCCACGCATTCAAATACTTGTGCGTGGAGAGCCAGAGGATTACCCCGACGCCTACAACCTTTCTTACGTGATACGAAACATTCTCGGCGCTATCACCTACCGTGTAACTATTGACGGCGTGAACATTCTCCGCATTGAGCCAATGGGCGTTCCAAACTACATGGCATTTGATGAAGTAAACCGTCCACGGTTCAGCAGTAACTTCCAAGTCATGATTGACACGCCATGAGCGAATTAGAAGTCTTGTTAAAGACTTTGGCTTCAGCGAAGCAAGCAAGCCTTGCCTCATACCAAGCATTGGAAGCGGTAGAGCAAATGCTCGCTATGCAAATGCCAGAAAACGAAACACCACAAGCACCAGAAGCAGAGTTGGAAGCCGAGCCAGATGACGGCTTGTGCAAACACCCAAATGCAATTTCTGTGAGCATGATGACGGGCGATTATTTAGTTTGCGAGTGCGGTCACCAAGAAGCGGTTTGACAACTAAACCAAAATACTGTATAATGGTTTAGTTAAACTGACAAAGGAGATTTCATTGGTACGTCGTGAAGGTGTAGTAGAGCGCCATTACATTCCGTCTTGGGTAAAGGGCGAAGCGTTTGGCGAGATTGTTGAGAACGACCCAATCAAGGTTGCGGGCGAAGTTGGTTCATTCACCTTCTTGTACACGCACGTCAAGGACGGGGTTGTCACCGACATCATTGCTCATGGTGGAACCAACGGTCACGAGACCATGCGGGCATTCCGACCAGAGCGTGTCACCAAAATCGTTGCCAAGCGTTCACAACGCAAGGCGACAGCAGGAGTAAACGAGGGCTAACATCTCCGCCAAGAACCTCGTTTATTAGAAAGTCCCCCTTTCTGTGGAAAATCCATAGGAGGGGGATTTTTGTTTTCGGTGATACGATTTTTGCAAGTAGTAACCAGTTTTTAGGGTTGAAAGGCACCAATGGCGAACTATCTTGTCACCGACAAGTCAGACATCACCTACGCAGGCAAGACCGTTAAGGCAGGCTCCATTGTGGACGACCTGTCTGGCGCCAGCATTCCTTGGCTCTTGGCGGACGGATTTATTGTCCCAGCCGACGCCCCAGACCAGTTTGTATCAGCACCTGAAGCAACCGTTGAGGAGGAAAACTAATGGCTACGTTCCTTCACGGTAAGAATACACGAGTTATCTTTTCCAATCCTGTAGCAAACGCTTCCTACGACATTTCTCAGTTTTTCAACAGCGCCGACGTTTCGACGGCAGTCGAGCCAACCGAAACCACCGCCTTCTTAAATGGTGGCGCCAAGACCTACATTGCGGGTATCAAAGACGGTCAGATTTCCCTATCGGGAATGTACGAAGGCTCGTCAACGGGTATTGACGCAATCATCAATACCGCAATTGCCAATTCAGCAGACGAAGCCGTGATTGTCTTCCCAGATAGCGCAACGGCTACCTCCACCTCCTCGATTGACGCCCACTGCTACATGGCTCGTGGTATCGAGACCAAGTACGACCTCAAATCACCAGTCACGGGCGTTGTCGCAACCGACATGACCATTCAGGCTGACGGTGGCGTATGGGCTGGGCGTGGTCAATACATTCCCAACACAGTTGCTTCTGGCGTCGGCACTTTCACCACACCTGCTCGCCAGCACCTCTCCGCTACCACTAACGGTGGGCTTTTGGTTATGGGCGTCCTTTCCTTGACGGGAACGACCCCTACAGTTTCGTTGAGTTTCCAGCACTCACAGGACGGCGTGACTTGGGTCTCGCCTACGGGTGGCACCTTGGCTACCGAGAGTGGGGTTGGAACAACGGTTTCCAATTTGACGGGTACGATTTATCAGTACACAAGGCTGTCATACACGCTGGGTGGAACCAGCCCTACCGCAATAATCTACTTCGGGCTTGCCCGATACTAAGGAGAAATAAATCATGGCAACGCCAATTTTCCAACACGGTAAGAATGCGTTTCTTGCGATTGGTTACGACACCTCGTCCACCCTCGCTACGGCTTCCGCAAGCGGAACCACGACGCTGACTATCACCAACGGCACTTCTGCGATTACTGGCGAAAGCCCAATCGTCAACGGTGGCTCGACTTACGGTATGTTCGTCGGAACCGTTCCAGTAGTCCTGACCGCTCAGCCTTCTGGCTCGACTGTCGCTATGCTGAGTTCAGCAACCGTTTCGGGCCCCGCCCTTCCAATGGTTAACCTGTCTCCATACATCAACGACATCTCGTTCCCACAGGCAATTGAGAGTTCAGAGACCACCACTTTCTCAGTGGCTGGTGTCAAGACCTACATTGTTGGTCTGAAGTCCTACACCGTCACCTTCTCAGGTAACTACGACGGAACCGCCAACGGTCTGGACAAGATGATGAACGACATTCAGATTTACCAGAACACCGCTGGTCAGTTTGTTTCGTTCGTTTACGGCCCCTCAGACCCCGGTGCCTTTGGAACTGGCTCGACTTCAAACGCTTCACCTAAGTACTACGGACAGGCAATCCTGACCAAGTATGACCTAAAGTCCTCAGTTTCAGGCGTAATCACCTTCGACGGCGAACTTCAGGTAACTGGTGCTGTAACCCGCTCAACTATCTAGGCTACACTCGTAGTACACCTAGTTAGGAGAACATAAATAAATGTCAAATCTTTCACAAGCCATTTTTGCAGTAAATGACATTGCTAGTGAGGCTGTAACCGTACCCCAATGGGGAGTTACTGTTTTGGTTAAGAGCATGACTGCTTTAGACCGAGCCAAAATGGTTGCAAAGGCAGTAGAGGGCAACAACGGAGAGTTAAATCTTCAAGAGGCTTTGCCAGACATGGTTATCCTTTGCACATTTGACCCAGAAACTGGCGAGCGTGTCTTTTTGGACAGTGACCGTGACGCACTCATGGCGAAGTCAGCAGGCGCAATTGAAACAATTGCAACTGTTGCCATGCGTCTCAGTGGTCTGACCGAAGTGGCGGTAGATGAATTGGGAAAAGGCTCCTCGTCAACCCAGACCGACGCTTCCTCTTTGAGTTAGCGGAGAAACTGGGGAGAACCGTTGACGAGTTGTTAGAAGGTTCCCCAGCACATAAGCCAATCACCTCGATAGAAGTGAGTGAGTGGCAAGCAGTTTGGAAGTTAAGGGCTTACGAGCAAGAGGAAGCGTTAAAGAAATCACAGCAACAGAATTAGAAAGGTGGGTAAAACATGGATTTAACAATGCGGTTGAAAATTTTAGCCGACACCGCAGGCGTTAAATCTGGCTTTGCTGAAACTAAGAATGTTGGTGTGGCTACCGCTGAGGCAATCAGCGAAGGCTTTACTCGTGCAGGAGACATTCTAAAACGCTCAATTGGTTGGGCTGGTCTCGCCGTTGGTTTGGAGCAGGCTATTGACGGTGCTTCAGCACTGCAAAGTTTGCAAGCGGGTCAAGCCACCCTTTTGATGAACCAAGGCGTTGCGCAAAAGTTCAACGTTGACATGAGCAAACAGCAGTATGACTATGCCGTGAAGACGGGTCAGTCAATGTCGGACTTGCACTCCACTCTGCTCCAAAACCAAGCGACCATGATGTCGCTCAATGTTGGTATTTCCCAACAAAGTATTACTCAAGCGCAGACGCTACTTCTCACCAACCAAGACATGGTGAAGTTGTTTACCACAGGAAAAAAGGTAAACGAAAACGGCGTTGTGATGAATAAAAACTTAAACGACGCCCTTTATGCTTCAGCAAACTTAGCGGCCGCTATGGGTGGTGGACAGGGTGGCTCGATTTCTTCGTCTGCTCGAATGATGACACGAATTCTGGCAGACCCTGCTAAGCGTATGTCGGCAATGACCCGCTACGGCTTCACCTTGTCGCAAACAGAGCAAAACCGAATTAAGTCGGTTCAAAGTACCAATGGTTTATTGGCCGCCCAGTCGCTTCTTATTCAGGACATTAACAAACACTTGAAGAATGTTGCTCAAAACTCAGTATCGCCAGTTGAGCGTCTCAAGAACGACATCAAGGTTTTGGAGAACACGCTTGGTACTGCTTTGCTTCCAATTCTTGACGGATTGGCAAAGGCTTTGGGTTCGGTTCTAGTTGCCTTCCAACCAGTTCTTCAAGCGGTGGGTGGTTTGATTAAGTCGGCCGCTACCGAATTGGGTAATTTGCTTGGTCAAGTAATGGCAGACTTCAAACCAATCCTTACTTTTTTCGCCCAAGGCGTTTTTCCAATGATTATTAATTTGTTGGTTCCAGCATTCAAGATTTTGTTTGCGGTCATTGACCCAATCATGAAATCCCTGAACCGTGTAATGCCACAAATTTTGGCAATCATAAACATGATGTCAAAAAAAATCAGCAATTCTCTTTTAGAGGCGTTTACGGCGATTTCCAAAGTAATGAACGAAATGGTTGCTAACGGAACTTTCAGCGCATTAATGGCAAGCCTTGTTGCGTCAATGCAAACGTTCTCGCAAATTGCCCCCGCAATTGCGCAGGCTTTTGGTCAATTGCTCATTGCCCTTGCGCCATTGATACAAACTTCATTGCCTGCGATAGTTCAGATGTTTGGAATTTTCACCACGCTTATGACTGACATTGGAGTTCCAGTCCTTGGGGTTCTTACGGGTCTAATAAAAAACCTAGCCCCACTTATCAAGGCGCTTTCGCCAGTTATCGGCGCTTTACTTGGTATCTGGTTCACCAAGAGTTTGTTCCTTGACCCAATAATGGCGGTCAAAAAAGGTATTGAGGCTTTAACTAAGTCAGAAATTATTATGAACTTGATAACGGACGCAAACCCATGGGTGTTGCTTGGTCTTGCGATTGCGGGATTGATTTTGCTGGTTGCGACCCACTGGCAAGATTTTGTCAAAGTTATGAAAACCGTTTGGGATACGGTTAAGACTGGAGTAAAAGACGCTTGGGATTGGATTTACAACAAAATTGTTGGCGTCATAAATGGATTGTCTGACGCATGGAACACATTTGTGAATTACACGGGCATAAGCGCCGTAACAAGGTTCCTCGGTCTAGGTAACATGAACACTGGACAACTTCAGCACGTAGGCACCACTACAAAAGCGCCACCTAAACCGAAGTTCCACAGTGGCGGTATTGTCCCGGGTCTTAAGGGACGTGAGGTTCCAGCAATCCTTCAGGCTGGCGAAGCGGTAATGAGCATTTCTCAAGTCAACACCATGAAGTCTGGTGGTGGTGGAAGCACCCTTAACGTTCACCCCAACGCCGTAAACATTACGGTTAACGGAAACGCAGACCACGCAACGGTACTTGACATTCAGCGCCACGTTGAAGCCCAGTTCAAGGAATTCCAAAAGACCCTTCGTGGCATGGGTAGGTAAGTTTTAAATCTTAGGGGTAAAGTAGAGGGAAGCCCATGAAAACCCTTACCTCTACCCCAGTACTCTCAAGTATTAACTCGGACTACTGGCAAGTTGTTGGCTCTACTGCGCCCGAACTAGCCGTTCAAGACTTAACCCACTTCTCCGTTGGAACAATCCCCGACAACAGTGGCAATACGTTCTTTGGTCAAGCAGACGACATCACCAAGTTCTTTAAAGGCAAAACGTATGCTACCCAGCAGAACGTTGCGGGCGAAAACTTTATCTACGTCAACGACACCAGCAACTTTGTTGCGGGTGACAGCCTTTCCGTTTTGGAAGGTATACAAGACGGGCAGAACCCATACTCCGCTTCAGCAATAACTACAGACGGTTTTGTTAGCGAGTATGACGTTGTTGGAGTAGCGGGTCTTATCCCCACCGTGGCAAACCAAACTGGAGACACGACTTCAGTAATGTTGCCTGCACACCGAAACGCCAACGTTGCCAACGTTTTGAAAAGCAATCGCCGTTTTCAGCCCGTTCCTTTCTTCGGTGTTACTACTTCAAGTTCCCCAACCGTAACGGTCATTCCTCCCACTGGAACAACTGGCGTAAATAACTTAATTGATTTGCTGAATGTCAATAACTTTGTTTCTGGCGCTGGCATTCCCGCTGGCACCTACATCACCGCAGTCAATTCAAGTGCTGGAACCATAACGCTATCCGCAAACGCAACGGCAACTTCTACCACATCTGCGCCAACGCAATTGTCGGCAACTCGTAGCAACTACATCTATTCACCAATGACCAATCCGCCAACGCCAGCAAACGTTGCTAACGGCGGTATTGACCCAATTTACATTGCTACCTCTGGTGACCCAAGCGCACTTTCCAATTTGAACACGTTGCTACCCGACTACCAAACTGTCACTTTAAGCGCAAGCACTACGTCTGGAGCCACAAGCATTACGTTGACCGCTCCAACCGCTGGTCTCTATTTGGGACAACAGGTATTTGGTCTTGGAATTCCGCAAAACACGTTTATTTCTTCTGGCGTAACTAGCGCAGGCGTAACTAACCCAGTTGGAACCGTCATTGGCTTGACCAAACAGGCGACAATTACAAATTCTCTTGGGGCAAATTTGGTTGCCAGTGGAGCAAATGCCACAAACATTTACGCCTCCGTAAACACC
>Ga0214170_1000655_pt1 | contig 11120 bp, 8 predicted proteins | sample TroBogEpilimnion_2_FD_153008 | JGI IMG/M metagenome (GOLD analysis project Ga0214170, IMG submission 153008) | Freshwater microbial communities from Trout Bog Lake, WI - 27JUN2007 epilimnion | ecosystem: Environmental > Aquatic > Freshwater > Lake > Epilimnion/Euphotic zone | place: Trout Bog... | reverse complement strand
CCCCGATGGCTAGATCCAGCGCGTTAGCTCGAAGGGCAAATGAACGGAATTCCTTGAAGGTACTGCGGAAGCTTTCGACAATTTTCATGGTTTCTCCTTAGGAGCCGGCGGTGGGGGTCGAACCCACGACCTACTGATTACAAATTCCTACGCTCGAAACTTAGAGCAAATTTGGTGTACCTCGGTAAAACGCTGTCTAGAAATTCCTTGCTGTTCAACTGTTCATTTACTCTAAGCGACAGGAGTGACACCAAGGTTTTGTATTTTGAGTTCATCGAAATAGTGAAATGTTCCTCGAATGTTCCCATCTTGCGAGTCTTGGGAACCCATTTTCAGAGTGGTATCTTTATTTAGCGGCACGACCGAATCATAGAAGTATCAGTGAAAGGATGCCTTATGGCTGCGTGTAAGAAGTCAAGGTGTAATCACTGCAGAATGGCACCTGTTTTCAAGGCGCAGCGAAAACTAGATGGTCCCGGAGTCAAGTATCAAAGTGGTGGCATTGACCGGATTTGCGAAAAGCACCATTTGCCTCGGCCTTTTCAGAGGAGTTCTGACTTTCTCGCTCGTGACCATGCCTGCCTCTTGGACGACCCCTTGCAGCCTTGTTCAACTGCGAAATACAATACCTGTACCGACGGCACCCTCGAAAGCGCTTGTGCTTCGAAGGGTATTGCTATTTTTGCTCGAATTGCCCCGTATGAGGGTTACTACATCAACGAAAAGCAATATTGGTGCAATGGGACCGAAATTGAAGACTAGGTCTTCCAGTTAGACGTATTGATTTGAGAGTCTGATTTCAGTCAGTTATCAGATTGAACTTTACTTCGTAGCGCATGAATTGAATATTCTGCTGGTAACGAAGAGCGGCTCGAATGTTGGAGTCATCGCTCAGTGCAATTATCACTCCACGAACCGACTGTCCACTTTCCGCAAGTTCGTCTTCTACTAGAGAGATGTATCGAAGCATTTGCCCGACAACTACATCGGAGGCCCTGCCTCGCTTCAGTTCGATTACTAGTAATTCAGATTTGTCTTTTTTGACGGCAAGAATGTCTAAGCGACCACCCGTGACTGAAATCTGGGTTCCCTTCTCGCCATTTTCAGTGAAGATGTCGTAGTCCCGACCAAAAATTGTGCTCGACCAATTTTCGACGATGAAATCTTCTAAGTGGCTCTCAAAGGCAAACTCCATGACATTCTCTACCTCGGTGTCATCAACCGAAATTCTTGGACGAAAGCCCCTCCCGCTAATCAATCCATTCAATTCGTCGGCGTAGTCCTTTAGGTCAACCCAAGTCATTGGAACTTTTGCGCTGCGCCAAAGTTCGTCGCTCAATGCCTCACGGGGAATAGTAATTTCTAGCCATCGAACTGGGCGGCGATGTGGTAATTCACTATCTGGCGCATATTGATAGTCACCCATAACTTCAGCCACCCGAAAGGTTTTGGTGTCATCAGGGCAAAGAATGAAGTCGCCAACTTTTACGCCTTTGCACACTTGCCAAAGAGTTCCACAAGCAAGACCTGCGGAAACGCCGCTGTACTCCGGGTGTTTCTCCATCAACCATGGTCGCCACTTTTTATTGAACTCTCGCCAATCGGTGGGGAACTGCCCCGTCATGTCTAGGTTGAAGTCAAAGTCGACACCGACGAAGCCTTCTCTGAAGGCCTGTTCTGCAAACATTGAGTTCCGCCCCAACCGCAGGCGATAAAAGCGGGGGTCGTTTTCGTCTCTCCTAGTCATTTAGGTTCCTCTCGTGTTTGCCGGATGTTCCCACATTACGAGAAGCATGTGGCATTGAACGATAACTTCAAATTTCGATGCGAATAGGTAAAGCATTCCGAACGGAAAGTATTCGAGGCGGCCAAAAGCGAATTTTTGCGGTTGGAAGCGACTGGCTTTTGGAAGAGCGTAATCTCAAAGCCCGAAGAAATTCTCGTCTGGCTTGTATACCTTGTAGTGCTTCTCAACCGTCACCCCAATCTCATTCTCAATCATCAGACTCGTCAGTCTTGCTCCGTCAATGAGGATTATTCGAGGTGCAGCCAACCCCTCGGCGTATTCGAAGGCATCTTTGGTGAATGTGCTTGTGGTGATGAAGACGCCTCTGGAGGCTTTCTTCCCTGTGACTGCCCCAACAAATGACTGTACGACAGGTCTGCCAATTGTGTTGGTGAGCGCATTGCACTTAGCCTGCACATAGATTTGGTCGAGACCTAGTTTGTCTTGATTTATAACGCCATCTACACCACCATCATTTGTTTTACCAAGGTGTGTCAAGTCGTCAAGTGAGTTGCCATAGCCCATTGCGTGCAAAACTTTCAGAACTGCTCGTTCGAGAAACTCCCAATTGTTTTCTTCTTTTCCATGAAGCAATTCCAACAGTTCTGCTGCCAGCGCTTTGTTTAGTTCCGCTGCGGCATTCGCAATTCGCTCATCTGGGGTGTCATCAGATTCTGTGAAATCTGGTCCAGAGATTTCTGCCCTCTTTGCCCTGCTGTCTACGGTCCTCTGATACCAACCTTGTAAACCTTCGGTTTCTTCAAGTATTGCAAGTGGCAAATCAACAGGGTATTCCTGAAGTAAGTCCCGTCCATAATCTGTTATTCGTACGTAGCCCCGCTTTGGCCGTTCGATTGCTTTTGATTGGAATAGATACACGGATGCCCAGTAGACACGGTTCTCCACTCGGTTGCCCCCGCCACTCATAGTCTGAGAAAGTTCATCCTCAGTCAGGCCCAATTTTTGCGCCACTTCCCTAAGGCAGTCTCGAAGCCGCCACTCTTGCCCATCGGCCAAAACTGCGAGAACATTGGAAAATAACTGATGGTACTTTGGAATAGCCATCCCTAAAAGATAGGTCCAATCAGTAGGTAAATGGAGTAACAGGCATTGCCTAGTCTTGAAACATGGCTAACACACTGACGCAGGCTGAACTTTCCAAGTATTGGGACATTGCCAACAAACTCCGCAAAAACCTAGATGCGGCCGAGTACAAACACATTGTCCTTGGACTGGTCTTCCTCAAGTACGTTTCAGACTCTTTCACCGAACGACGTGAGGAACTCATCAAAGAATTCTCTGACTCCAAAAGCGATAGTTACAAGGCTGACCCCAAGAGGCAGGCGGAAGCCCTCGAAGAGCGTGACTACTACCGGATGGTCAACGTTTTCTACGTTCCCGAGAATGCTCGCTGGCAGAGCATTCAAGACAAAGCTAAACAGCCCGACATTGCCAACCGCATTGACGAAGCCCTCTACAACATTGAGAGAGAAAACCCTAAGTTGGAAGGAATCGTCGAGCGCAGTTACGCAAACGCCAAACTGCCTGCCGCCGATTTGGGCGCCGTCGTTGACCTCATTGGCTCACTCAATTTTGGACACAACCGCCACGAAGCATCAGATGTTCTGGGTCAGGTGTACGAGTACTTCTTGGGCATGTTCGCCTCTGCTGAAGGCAAGTTAGGTGGACAGTTCTACACCACGCCCTCCATTGTCAAGACCCTTGTCGAAGTCTTGCAGCCCACCTCAGGGCGTGTTTATGACCCGTGCTGTGGTTCTGGCGGAATGTTCGTGCAATCAGAGAAATTTGTTGAAGCCCACGGTGGCAAATTGGGTCAGATTGCTATTTACGGACAAGAGAGCAACCCCACCACCCGACGCCTTGCGGCGATGAACCTTGCCATTCGTGGTATTGATTTCGATTTAGGTAAAACCTATGGCGACACCTTCACGCAAGACCAGTTCCCCGACTTGCGTTTCGATTACATCCTGATGAATCCCCCGTTCGGCCAGAATGCTGAATACCCCAAAGCAGAATTGCTTGACGACCCTCGCTGGAAGAAGTACGGGGTTCCCCGGGAAAAGCCCGCCAACTACGCATGGATGAGCCACGCCGTTTATCACCTCGCTCCGAAGGGGCGAGCCGGAATTGTTATGCCACGTGGCACCCTGACGTCTAGAAAGGAGGGTGATGACACCATCCGTAAGGCGTTCCTTGATGACGATGTCATTGAGTGCATTATTGACCTACCGGGTCAGTTGTTTTTCAATACCCAAATTCCCAGTTGCCTTTGGTTCTTCAACAAAGATAAATCGAGGTGGAAGAATGACCGAACTGACCAAGTGCTGTTCATTGATGCTCGCAAAATGGGAACTGCAATTTCACGAACCCAGATTGAATTCAGTGACGAGGAAATCGCCAAGATTTCAAAGACATTCGACGATTGGGCGAATGGCACATATGAAGATAAGCAGGGCTTTTGCGCTTCAATTCACCGTCCAGACATTGCCAAAAACACAGACTCACTATCACCGGGTCGTTACATCGGGACAGAGGACGAAGAGTCAGAATCGGACGAGGACTTCGCTACCCGCATGGCTTCCTTGACTGAGCAACTCGGTGAGCAGTTTTCAAAATCGCATGAGTTAGAGACGACTATCCGCAAGAACCTTGGTGGGCTTGGCTATGACATTTGACGTGGTTCGACTTGGCGACATTATGTCGATGCGAAAAGACACATGGAATCCAACAACAGAGAATGCGCAAAAGGTTGCCCATTTTTCACTTCCGGCATTTGACAGTGGTGCATTTGAACTCGCCTCACCATCTAGCATCCAAAGCAATAAGACTCGTTTTTACGGCGATGCAATCCTTCTCTCAAAGTTGAATCCGGGGACCCCTCGCATTTGGCTGGTGCGTGAATGTTTAGAAGTACCAATGGTCGCTTCCGGGGAGTTTTTGGTACTCCAACCTAGTGATGAGATATCTCTGGACTTCATGTACTTACTTCTAAAAACCCCCAACTTGCGTATCAAAATGGTCGAACTCACAACTGGAACCTCAAACTCACACCAACGATTTAGGCCGGAGGATTTTCTAAATCTAGAAGTAGGCGTGTTGAGGGGAGAAGCCAATAGGACCTCAGTCTCGACTTTTCTTTTGTCACTTGAAGAAAAAATCCGCCTGAACACCGAACTTTCCAGAACCCTCGAAGCAATCGCCCAAACCATGTTCAAGTCGTGGTTCGTTGACTTTGACCCCGTACACGCCAAGATGCGTGGTGAAAAGCCCGAAGGTATGGAAGACGCAATGGCAGCCCTGTTCCCAGATTCCTTTGAAGAGTCAGAAGTGGGGTTGATACCGAGTGGGTGGGGTGTGACCACCCTAGGAGTGGTTTGCCAAACTGTTCTTGGGGGGACACCGTCTCGAAAGAAGGATGAGTATTGGGGCGGTGAGATTCCTTGGGTCAATTCGGGAGCGGTAAATCACTTTCGAATCACTAAAGCAAGCGAATATATAACTTCGGTAGGGTTGGCTAAATCGGCCACAAAACTAATGCCTAGAGGAACTACGGTCATCGCTATCACGGGTGCGACTTTGGGGCAATTCAGTAGGCTCGAAATTGATGCATGTGCGAACCAATCCGTAGTCGGAGTCTTGGGCAATGAGATGCTTTCAAACGAATACCTGTATTTGCAGATAGCAGCCAATATTGGCGAACTTGTGAGCATGCAGACAGGAGGGGCGCAGCAGCACATAAATAAAGACAATGTAAATTCACTTCGAATTGTTGTTCCGAGTAAAGAATTGCTTGAAAAGTTTCAGGTCTTGGCCGGGCCTCTCTTCAAAGAAGTTGGAAACCTTGCCCTGCAGTCGGAGACACTCAAAGAGGCCAGAGATTCACTTCTGCCACGCCTCATCTCCGGCGAACTTCAAATTCCTGACGAAATGCAGACATCGTGATTTCCCTTGACGAAGTCGCCTACGAAAGGCAGTTCATAGAGTGGCTGAAGCCTCTCGGTTGGACTTATAAATCTGGCTACGACCTTGCGCCCGATGGCGCCTCTCCTGAGCGAGAGTCGTATGCCGACGTTGTTTTGGTGGAGCGATTGACCGATGCTGTGACTCGCATCAACCCGGGTTTGCCGAGAGATGCGGTCAAGCGAGTTGTTCAAATGGTGCAGTCCCCCGGTGAAACCGACCTCCTGAAGGCGAATCAGTTAGTTCAGACTTGGTTCACTGAGGGCATTCAATTGTCCGTTCGTGACGACAAAGGTGAGGAATCCGCCCGTCGGGTCTGGCTACTTGATTTCACTAACCCTGAGAACAACGACTGGCTCGTCGTGAATCAGTTCAGTTTCGAACACAACAGTGGCGAAGGTCATCGTCGACCCGATGTAATTCTGTTCCTCAACGGCTTACCAATTTCGGTTATCGAACTAAAAAGCCCGAAGGATGAAGATGCTGACATCTGGCAAGCCTTCAACCAACTCCAGACCTACAAGGCACAGATTACAAAGTTGTTTTTTTACAACAGCACACTCGTAATTGCCGACGGCGTTGATGCACGGATGGGAAGCCTGACCGCTGATAAGGAGCGATTCCTAAAGTGGCGTTCAGTCGATGGCGAGGAGCGTGACCCGCACGGGCAATTCGGTCACACCCAAACGCTCGTTGAAGGGCTATTCAACCACCGCACAGTCCTGCGCCTTATCCAGCACTTCACGGTTTTCATCAGCGGAAAATCGACCTACAAAATGTTGCCGGCCTATCACCAGTACTACGCCGTAGAAAAGGCGTACAAGCGGGCTGTACGGGCTTCTGAGGCGGGCGGCGATGGTCGTGGTGGTCTTATGTGGCACACCCAAGGTGCGGGTAAATCCTTTGAAATGGCTTGTCTGGCAGGAATGCTTGCCACTAGTCCGGAACTAAAGAACCCAACCGTCATTGTCGTTACTGACCGCACCGACCTCGACGGCCAACTTTTTGACACCTTCATAAGTGCAAAGTCTCTGATGCGAGACACCCCGGTACAGGTTTCCTCTCGGGACGACCTGAGAGAACAGATTTCATCCCGTCCTTCTGGCGGTGTGTTGTTCACCACCATTCAGAAGTTCGCCCTTGAAGAGGACGAAACAGCCTTCCCCGCCCTGACTGACCGTCGCAATGTCTTTGTGATGACCGACGAAGCGCACCGTTCGCAGTACGGTTTCAGCGCCAAGGTTGATGGCGGTCGCTACAAAGTTGGCTACGCCCAACACCTGCGTGACGCTCTGCCAAATGCCACTTTCATTGCCTTTACCGGGACACCAATCGCCAAAGCCGACAAGGACACCCGTCAGGTCTTTGGCGATGAAATTGACATCTACGACATTGCTCAAGCAATTGAAGACGGGGCGACTGTTCCAATTTTCTATGAGAACCGACTCGTTGCCCTCGACTTACCTAGCGAGGCTCGTGAAGACCTTGATGCCATCGCAGAAACACTTGTAGAGGGTGAGGAAGAAGTCCTTCAGGCCAATCTGAAACAGAAGTGGGCGCAACTGGAGGCGATTGTCGGCGCTGAACCTCGGTTGGCACAAATAGCGTCAGACATCGTGGACCACTTCGAAGCCCGCTGCAAGTCACCAGAACTTGCCAACGGCAAGGCAATGGTCGTAGCGATGAGTCGCAATATTTGCGTTGACCTGTATGACGAAATCATCAAGATTCGGCCCGACTGGCACTCAAACGACCACCGGACGGGCAAAATCAAGATTGTGTTCCATTCGTCGGCAAGCGATGACGAGAAAATTCGCCCCCACGCTTACACGACCCCTCAAAAGAAAGAACTCGAAAGTCGCTTCAAAGACCCCGACGACGAACTCAAAATTGTCATTGTTCGTGACATGTGGCTTACGGGTTATGACTCGCCTCCGTGTCACACGATGTATGTCGACAAGCCCATGCGAGGTGCGAACCTGATGCAGGCCATTGCCCGAGTGAATCGTGTTTTCCGAGACAAGCCGGGCGGTTTGGTAGTCGACTACATCGGAATTGCTACCGACCTAAAAGAAGCCCTCAAGGACTACACCCAAACCAAGAAGGACAAACCACCAGTTGAGTTTGTTGAAGAAGCGATGGGGGCGTTTCTAGAACACCTGCAAGTAATCCGAGACATTTTGCACGGGGTAGATATGGATGGCTTCAAAGAGAAGCCCATGGAAGCCCTCCCCAAAGTCGCTGACTATGTCCTTGGCCTTGACGATGGCGCCAAGCGCTTTGCTAATGCTTCCGCAACGCTCTCTAAGGCATACGCTCTCGTCAATAGCCAGCCGGGGGCAGTCAGGCACCGAGAAGAAATTGCCTTCTACCAAGCCGTGCGAGCAATGTTGGTCAAGAAGGACAAGCCAACGACAGTTCTGAAAGACGCTGAACGAGAACTGGCTATTCGTCAGGCATTGGCGAATGGCATTGTCCCCGAAGGCATTATTGATGTATTTAGTGCAGCGGGACTGGAACGACCCAATATCGGGCTACTTTCCGACCAGTTTTTGAACGAAATTCGAAACATGAAGGAAAAGAACTTGGCCGCCGAAGCGCTAGCACGCCTGCTGAAAGGCGACATCAAGGCACGCTTCAAAACGAACATCGTAAAGAACGCTCTTTTCAGTGAACTTATCGAGGACGCACTCGCCCGATATGCCAATCGTTCAATAGAAACCGCCCAACTTATAGAAGAACTCATCAACCTCGCCAAAAAACTGAACGACGAAGTAGCGCAAGGGAACCCCGACAACTTGACTGACAATGAAGTCGCCTTTTACGATGCCCTTGAAGCGAATGAAGCGGCAGTCCGGGAAATGAGGCACGAAGACTTGGTCAGGTTGGCACAAGAACTAACCAAAAAAATAAGAGATAACGTGAAAGTCGATTGGTCAGTTCGTGAGCCTTTGCAAGCAGCACTGCGAGTCATGGTTCGAAACTTGCTGGACAAGTATGGCTATCCGCCGGACTTTGCCAAAGAGGCTGTTGATACAGTTGTGAAACAGGCTGAACTACTCACAGATGAATGGTTGGGAGAGGCAAAATGACTGAAGTTTCCTCACTTGAAGTGACAAAGGTGCTGACCGATAGCCGTGATGCGTTTGCTCGCCTTTTGGCCACTTACTTTTCTGCTAATTATTCAGGTAGCCATTTTGAATTCTTCGATGGTCGTGGCGACAATAATCAAAGTAAGGATGTCTTTACTTACGCCGATGCCTTCGCTCCAAGTTTTCTAAGCGTAACGGTCCCCCCACATTTGGCATATCGACTCGTTGAGGGTGACTTGGCGACCAAGGTGGCCACCGAGTTGGTACAAATTCCTGTCGGTAAACCACTTCACGAGTTTTCGGAAAACCCATTGACTGGTGCTTCGCTGGCTCTATGGGAACTTGTCATCGACGGTGGGCAAGCAACGGTCACAACAAGCAAGTTGTTAGCCCGCAAGCGTCCTCATTTGCTTCCGGTGCTTGACAGCGTTGTGAAGGATGCACTGAGGCAAGGTGACTGCGGACGATGGAATCACTTCTTTACTCTTTTCAGTGACCCAGAATTGGTTGCGGCTGTTACTGAGATTCAACGGGTGGCGGTTGGAATGGAGCCAGGTTTTCCCAACATCGCCGAACTCTCCCTTCTACGGGTCTTTGACATCGCACTGTGGATGGAACACCAAGCCGCCTTATCCAGAAAAGAACCAGAAAAAACCAAAGCGAGTCATAAAAAGGAATGCCTCCTTGCTTATTTGAAAAGTTAGGCGGTTCCGGTATGTGCTGTTATGAGTGACATGCAACAAAGATTCACTGAGGAATGGCAACGTAAAATTCATGGTGTTGTTGAAGAATTGCATCGCAACCCTGTCTTTCATATGGGTTTGGCTTCAAAGGAGTTATTCCACAGTAATTTCTTGGGCTGGTTGTTAGACGAAAGTCCTGAAACTGCAGAAATTGTTTTGAGGAAGTGGCTCCGTCCTGACAAGCAACAACACAAATTTTTGGTGAAGCAAGAATACAAACATTTAGACCTTGTTGTAAGGGTTCCCGGTTTCGCCCCGGTTGTCATCGAGAACAAGTTGTTCAAAACATTGTCGCCAAACCAATTGCTTGGATACAACGACAAACTCCAGCAACCAGAGAGCGAACTTCAAGGTTCAACTCGAATTGCTCTTACCCTTCTTGGTCCCGAAAACGGTCAAGAGTATCTGGGCTGGTCGTGTCACCGTTTCGACGAGTTAGTGAGCCCCCTAGAGGAAGTGGTACGGCAAATGAATTCTGGGTCTTTTGAACAACAGTTGCTCGAACGGTACATCAGGGTTCTGGGCCTGCTGACCGAATTTCGAGACCTACTGGACTTCCAACACGAAAATGAAGTTATTGACTTTTGGCTCGACTACCCATTGTCTCTTGAACCTGAGAAGTGGAATGACTATGCCAAAAAAGTCCGTTACGCCAATGTGGCGTTCAGTCTTCAACAAGCGCATCCGGCGAGTGGTGACGTTACATACAGGTTCGATTGGTCACGTACCCATCCGCTAGTCGAGTGCTTTTTTCTGGAAAACAGCGGAGAGCATGAGATTGGCTGGCAACTCCAAGATTCCAACTTCAAGGCGGCCGTCAGGCTTGCAACTGGCGGCCCAACGAAACGAAGTTATGAAAAGCCCGGGACACCGGAAAATCGACGAAAGGCTCGAGAGGAATTCGCCAACCGTCATTTTTCTCTCTGGTTTCAGCCTCTGCCCGAATTCCACGACTTGACGGTAGAGGCAGAATCGCCCATTTTCAGAGAAAGAGCAAGTGGGTCAGGTGGCGGGCTGTTCTATGGGTATGCCCCTGACTTCGTCGACCGTCGAGCAAACATGCCTCGCCTTACTTTTCATGATTTGGCAATACTTCATGGGGCTTATGCAAGGCACGCCCGTTTTGGCGTGCAAGGTTAGGCCGGCTCAAATGCATAAGTTGCTTTCGAGGAAGGCAAATTCAGTTCACATCTGAATGGTTCCTCTCATCGAACACCAAAAATTAGTTCTAGCGGTTTTAATTCTGAACCTTTCGCTCAGAACAACAAAAATGTTCCCGACAGTGTTCCCACGACCTCACCGAAACTTGCTTGAAACGGGAGCGGGCCCTGCAATCTTTTAGAGCCGGCGGTGGGGGTCGAACCCACGACCTACTGATTACAAATCAGTTGCGCTACCACTGCGCCACACCGGCTGGTCGTACAAGGTTAGTAGGTGACTTAAATATGCCGAAAATCCCTAAAGTTTTCACTTTTCGAATGCTTGGATCCTCAGTATCCAGTTCCAGAAATTGTTATG
>Ga0214170_1000651_pt1 | contig 11183 bp, 13 predicted proteins | sample TroBogEpilimnion_2_FD_153008 | JGI IMG/M metagenome (GOLD analysis project Ga0214170, IMG submission 153008) | Freshwater microbial communities from Trout Bog Lake, WI - 27JUN2007 epilimnion | ecosystem: Environmental > Aquatic > Freshwater > Lake > Epilimnion/Euphotic zone | place: Trout Bog... | reverse complement strand
AGATTGATACATCGAAATCGTCATAGCGTTACGGGCTTTGACATGATCAAAAGTGATATGCGCTATGGCATCGCGCACCTCAAAATGAACTTGAGCAATATCAGCCATCGTGTTTATTCAGCTTTGATGTTTAAGCTTTTAACTAAACGCTGATACTTAAGTAACTCAGCATTGAGAAATAATGCAAAGGCAGCCGGCGTAGCAGGCCCCTCGGGCTGTAAGCCTTGTGAGTCTAATGTCTTCTTAATTTGCGGATCATTGACCGCAGCCTTCACTGCCTGATCAATCTTATTCACTACCGCAGGATCCATTCCCTTAGGCCCCATGATGGAATACCAGTTTGTGACATCAAAGCCAACAATCCCGACTTCATTAAAGGTGGGTACATTGGGCAGAATCGCCAAACGTTTCGGAGTGGAGATTGCTAAGGCTTTAAGACTGCCATCTTTAATTTGCTGGAGGTTTGGTGGCAAGGTATCAAAGTTCATAGTGATCTGACCGCCGAGTAAATCAATGATGGCTTGACCACTGCCTTTATAGGGGACGTGATTCATAGAGATACCGGCAATCTTGGCAAACAATGCCCCTGCCAAATGCTGGGTGCTACCAATACCAGAAGAGCCGTAAGTCATCTGACCTGGGTTGGATTTTGCCAAGGCAATGAGTTGTGCAACTGAGTTCACTGGCAGAGAGGCATTCACTACCAATACATTGGGTACATAACCTAAATAGGTAATGGGTGTGAAATCCTTTGCAGCGTTGTACTGAACATTAGGCAATACAAACGGAGCGATCGCATTGGAATTGGAGTGTCCTACTAAAAGGGTATAACCATCGGGGCTTGACTTAGCAACCATATCAGCGCCAATCGTTCCCGCTGCGCCTGAGCGATTTTCTACTATCACGCTAGTGCCTAAGATTTCACCAAGTTTGGGGGCAATCGCACGCGCCACAATGTCAGTGCCGCCACCAGGTGCAAAGCCAACAATCAGGCGAATGGGCTTGGAGGGATAGACTGATTCAGCACCTGCTGTAAAAGGCGCAAACACCAGGCCAATTAAGGCGCAGTAGCCGAAAGTCTGAAGTAATTTTTGCAGGATGAATTTAAGGCGCATGCCGTCTCCGTGGATTTGATCTCTTTTGTGGTTATGATTACTCAGATCATTCTATACAAATAAAAACTTCTGAGACAGTAATGCAAACACCTACAAATCAGCCCCTCCCCCTTGCCGGCGTCCGAGTTCTTGATGTCAGCCAAGTGATGGCTGGTCCCTACTGCTGCATGCTCTTGGCCGACTTAGGGGCCGATGTCATCAAAATTGAGCCCCCTGGCACCGGTGATCAAACGCGGGGCTCGATGGGCTTCAAAATGAAGGGTTCAGACAGCATGGGCTTTCTGAATATGAACCGCAATAAGCGTAGCGTCACTCTCAATCTCAAAACGGAAGCTGGTAAAGAAATCTTCTTTCGCTTAGTAAAGACTGCCGATATCTTGGTAGAAAACTATCGCCCCGGTGTAATGAAGAAATTGGGTGTGGATTACCCAACCCTTAAGAAGATCAATCCCGGCTTGGTCTATGCCAGTATCTCTGGATTTGGCCAAACCGGTCCATGGGCTGATCGACCTGGTTTTGATTTAATGGCCCAAGCCATGTCTGGAGTCATGAGTGTGACCGGCTATCCCGATGGCCCACCTGTAAAAGCTGGAGTGCCGGTTGCTGATATCGGTTGCGCTCTCTTTGCTGCTTATGGAATTTTGTCTGCCTACATCGGTAAAACAAAATCCGGTGAGGGTCAATTTATTGACGCCTCTTTATTTGATTCTGCTTTAGCATTCTCGATTTGGGATACCTCGCAGTACTGGGGTACTGGAGTGGAACCCTACAAACTGGGCACTGCCAATCATATGAGCGCACCCTACCAAGCCATGCAAGCATCAGATGGTTATTTTGTCATGGGTGCCACCAATCAAAAACTATGGTCACTGCTGTGCGAGAAGATCGGCAGGCCAGAACTCATTGAAGATGAACGCTTCAAGACTAATCCTTTACGCCTAGCCAATCGCTTGATCTTAGTGAAAGAACTTGAGAAAACTTTCATCACTAAAACTGCTACGGAATGGGTCGACCAATTACTAGCCGAAGGTATTCCTGCTGGACCCATCAATACCTATCCGCAAGCCTTTGATAGCGAGCATGGCAAACATCGACAAATGCGGATTGAGATTGATCACCCGGTTGAAGGCAGTATTCCGAATATTGGGTTTGCGGTCAAACTTTCTGAAACACCACAACAAATCAGCAGGCACCCCCCACTCTTGGGTGAGCATACTGCAGAGCTACTAAAAGAATTGGGGATTGAGAAAGAGGAACTTGCTAAGCTTACCCAGGGCGGTGCATTTAAAGCTTAAAAGCTCTTGGTAATCTGCGGAGTTGCGGGAGTGTTGTTGCCATCACCACCGAGGATTTCAGCTTCCTGTTCGCCAGACGTCTGTGTACTTGACTTCATTGGACTCTTCATGCGGGAATTACGGGTTGGGCCAGTTTGGGTCCCATCCAATTCAGGCACTGAAATCTTGGGCGACAAAGGTTGAGAATTGAACTGCTTTAATTCTTCAGGCGACAAAGCTGGCATTACCGTATTTTGAGCGTAAGCCTTGACCACAATAAACAGTGCTGGGACAAGGAATAAAGCTGCTTTGTAAATACGCATGGATATCTCATTCTGATCAAAAGGTAGGCACTTTTCAGTGGGGCTACATCAAGCTTTTGATTTTAACTCAGGCGTAAATACTATCTTGCTGATGGTGCTCATAAGGATGCATCCAACCAAGGCCAGCCACGGTATTTTTTAGCGGCTTGTATTCGCAGCCAATCCATCCCTTGTAGCCGATCTTATCCAAGAAACCAAATAAATATTCATAGTTGATTTCACCGGTGCCTGGCTCATTACGCCCCGGGTTATCAGCTAATTGGATATGGGCAATGCGAGGTAAAAATTTTTGTATCGTACTAGCAATTTCACCCTCCATACGCTGCGCATGGTAGATGTCATATTGCAGATATAAATTATCTGAGCCAACCTCGTCCATGATCTCGATTGCCTGTTGGGTTCGGGATAGATAAAACCCAGGTATATCAAAAGTGTTGATAGGCTCAATGAGCAATCTAATATTTACCTTCTTTAATTGCTCAGCCGCATATTTCAAATTACCTACGAATGTATCGCGCAGTACCTTGGCATCTACTCCGGCCGGTGCCTTACCAGCTAAGCAATTTACCTGACCCACATTCAGATAAGTAGCATATTTAATTGCCTTAGCAACGCCTGAACGAAACTCTTCAACGCGATCTGGATGACAAGCAATGCCTCGCTCGCCTGCATCCCAATCGCCTGCGGGCAGATTATGCAAAACCAATTTTAAGGCGTTGTTATCTAAGGCGGATTTGATCTCGCTAGCTTCAAAAGCATAAGGAAATAGAAATTCGACGGCTTTGAAACCTCCAATCTTGGCCAGCGCAAAGCGCTCCAAAAATGGTTGTTCATTAAACAACATTGTGAGGTTAGCTGCAAACTTGGGCATTTCGATTCCTTAATAGCTAGTTCAATTCAAAGTCATGCATCGATTACTCAAGAAGGCCAGCGGCTACTAAGCCCTCTGTACCAGCAGGATGTCGACAATCAATATCTTCAAATTCATTAATGTTGTTAATTTCGGTGCCCATCGCAATATTGGTAACTTTTTCTAGAATCACTTCCACCACTACTGGTACACGATGCTCTTTAGCCATCTTTTGCGCTTCAATCAAGGCATCATTGATCTTATTTGGATCGGACACTCTAATAGCTCTACAACCCAGCCCTTCAACGACTTTAACGTGGTCCACTCCGTAGCCTTTGAGGTTTTGATCATCAACGTTGATGTTGTCAAAAGCCAATTGCACGCAATAATCCATTTCAAAGCCGCGTTGCGCTTGACGGATCAAACCTAGATAACTGTTATTCACTAAGACCATGACTAGTGGTAGATTAAATTGCGCACCAACTGCCAATTCCTCAATCAAAAATTGGAAGTCGTAATCACCTGCAAGTCCAACGACGGTTTTGGTTGGATCGGATGCCAATACTCCTAGGGCAGCTGGAATTGTCCAACCAAGGGGGCCTGCTTGGCCGCAGTTAATCCATTGACGTGCACCATAGACATGCAAGAATTGTCCGCCAGCAATTTGTGATAGACCAATGGTAGATACATAAACGGTATCGCGCGCAAATACTGAATTCATCTCTTGATAAACACGTTGCGGCTTGATAGGTACATTATCAAAGTTTGTTTTACGGTGCATCAAGCTCTTACGCTCTTGGCAGCGCTCAACCCACTCACTGTAATTAGTGAGCTTGCCTTTTGCTTTCCATTCTTTAGCAACCTCAACAAATAACTCTAGGGCCGCTTTTGCGTCTGAAACAATGCCATAGTCGGGATTAAATACGCGACCGATTTGGGTTGGCTCGATATCCACGTGAATAAATTTGCGATCTTTACAATAGACATCGATTGATCCTGTGTGGCGGTTAGCCCAGCGGTTACCAATACCCAAAACAAGATCACTAGCTAGCATGGTGGCATTGCCATAGCGATGTGAGGTCTGAAGACCAACCATGCCTGCCATGAGTGGATGATCATCTGGAATGGTGCCCCAGCCCATCAAGGTCGGAATCACTGGAATGCCAGTCAATTCTGCAAATTCCACTAACAGTGCATCTGCGTCAGCATTGATGATTCCACCGCCAGCAACAATTAATGGTTTTTTAGCCGACATCAACATTGTCATTGCTTTTTCTATCTGCTTACGACTTGCTGCTGGTTTATATACCGGCAGTGGCTCATAAGTATCGATATCAAATTCAATTTCAGCTAATTGAACATCAATTGGCAAATCAATTAATACAGGTCCTGGACGGCCTGAACGCATCACATGAAATGCCTGCTGGAAAACACGTGGAACTAGGCCAGGCTCGCGAACCGTTACAGACATCTTTGTAACTGGTTTAGAAATCGTCTCGATATCAACAGCCTGGAAGTCTTCTTTATAAAGACGAGCACGTGGAGCTTGTCCAGTAATGCAGAGAATAGGAATAGAGTCAGCGCTTGCGGAATAGAGTCCCGTCATCATATCCGTACCTGCTGGGCCAGAGGTACCAATACAAACTCCAATATTGCCTGCCTTAGCTCTTGTATAACCCTCGGCCATGTGTGAAGCACCTTCAACATGGCGGGCTAGGATGTGCGTGATTGACTGACGTTCGCGCAATTGTGCGTAGAGTGGATTAATAGCAGCGCCAGGAACACCAAATGCAGTGGTGACACCCTCTTTTTCCATTACCAGAACTGCTGCCATTGCTGCCTTCATCTTTGCCATGACTCATCTCCTAAATTAGTTATGGACGAATCATCTTCAAATTAGGGTTGCTTGAGAACCTCATCAAATCTATATCTAGTATTCCGTGGTGGAATAGTGTAAAAAGTCTTCATTCCAATCAAAAAGTCAGAACATGGATCGCGTACAAGGTATCTCGCTCTTTATTCGAGTTGTTGAGACAGGCTCATTTAGCAAGGCTGCAGAGGACTTTGGTATTACTCAGCCGACCGCAACTAAATTTGTTGCCAGCATGGAAAAGCGCTTGGGCACACTTTTGCTGCACCGCAGTACAAGAGGTGTCACGCCAACGGAAATCGGAAAGATTTACTACGAAAAGTGCAAAGGGATAGCAAGAGAGATTGAAGAAGCCGATGACTTGGCGTCCCTCATGCAATCAAAGGTGCGCGGCAAACTGACAGTGAGCTCTTCAGTTGCATTTGGACGACGTGTCCTCATGCCGTCCATTCTGAAATTTATGGAGCACCACCCCGATCTAGAAGTCAACCTGAATATGGATGACCGCTATATCAATCTAGTCGAGCAAGGGGTTGATTTAGCTATCCGCATGCGCCGTTTGCCAGACTCCTCACTCGGCTCGCGGTTCTTGGGTTTAAACCCCTGGGTCCTAGTAGCAAACCCAAAATACCTTAAAGAACATCCCGCACCAAAACATCCTGAGGATATTCGTAATCATCAAGCTTTAATCTATACAACGGTTCAAGGCGATCACCGATGGAGCTTTACAAAGGAAGCAGATGAAAACGAGACTATTGAAGTCAAAGGCCCATTCACTTCCAATAACCTATCCTCGATTCTGGCTGCAGCCAGAGCTGGCATGGGCTTAGCAGTGGTTCCTTGGTATATGGCCCACCAATCAGTAAAAGATAAGGTGCTTAAACCTGTCATGGAAGACTGGTCACTACCCGCTCAAGAAATGCATGCAGTATTTTCATCACCAAAACACGTTCCAACTAAAGTTAGTCAATGCATTGATTGGCTACAGGGCCAATTTAAGGGCGAATGGTGGAAGGGAATTGAGACAGGCAAGTCTGAATAAAAAACCACCACACAGAATGGCTTTGGTAACAAGAGTGTTGCATCCCCATATACCCTTGTAATACCTATTGAATTGGCGGACGGTACCTCCGCTATGACTGCTAATGACCCAAAGGAGCCGTTCAACCAATTACAAACCTATCGTATAAGTTGCCATCACAGTAGTTGCTGATATTGCTACTAAGGTCTTGCTCTACTCCAGCGCTTGTACCGATACTAATATGAGACTATTTTACAAAAGCAGCTGAAGATTTCTTTTTTCTAGTTTCGTTTTCATCAGCTTCAGTTTTATTAATTGAGGAAATTGCTGGTTGATTAATTGGCCGAATCTGGTTTACTGTGAGGTCTCTCCCCGGCTGAGAGTCAGCGCCAACAAGTGGGCTGCCGTTAGGGGCCAGTGCTTTTACTTCCGGAGAAACTATGAGACCTTTGTTAACAAAAATGCTACGAATCCTAGGGTCAACTTCTGCTAATACCTCTAAGGATGCACTTCTCAATAAGGCCGCTCCCTGAGGATCACTGGGACCAAGTGCTGAGGCTGCTTGCTGTATTCGCTCAAAACTACGAAGCATTAAACAACCGTTATCGATTACTGGGCCACCAGCACCAAAAGAAAAACCAATTCCACCAACACCGGCTTGAGCAGTTGCACCACAATAATCCGAGCTAAATGAACCTGAAAAACCGCCCAACATTGCTGCGCCCGTAGTCTTAGCAGTATATGAGCCAGAATAGGCAACAGTTCCACTCGAATTAGAATTAGTTGTAGTGCTAAAGCTATTGCTTAAGGCCTGCGTACCTAAAGATGAGTTCGCAGTCCCAGAGGCTGTGCCGACTGTACTGGCAGTTTGACCAACCGCATGGTGTGCAATCAACAAGCAAAAAAAGGCTGAGAAATATCTTAATCTTAATTTATAAAACACATCGAGCACAACAATTGTTTAGTTGGCTTAATTTGGTGCAATTGGGGCTACGTTAGACACAACACCAATAGACACGATCTTGGTTGGATATAAACCCCTGAGAGAATGAAGACCTGATGCATTAGTAGATACAGTAGTTGTATTAACAGCTGCAGCTGCAGTACATCCAGCGCCAGTACATCCACTAGTATCAGATTGAGCGGCACCAATACTACCGGCTATTGGAGTGCGACCGGCATAGGCGATTCCAAGACCTCCAGCTACCGCTGTACCCCCACCAGAAGCAGAAGTCACTACAGTATTTTGTACCGCAGCAGACTTCACGTTTGCACCACCTCCATAACCACCTCCAGCAAAAGCTAGGGTAGGAAAAAGTATCGCTGCAGAAACACAAAATTTAGATAAGTTAGACATGTTTTTCCTTATTAAATGGTGTATTAATGATATTAGTTTTAGGGCTAACAAGTGTTATCCTCGGGGGTAATATATAGAGATAAAAACACTAAAGTCAAATTGATTTTCTGAATCAAGCGGTCGGTTTTGAAAGAGAGCGGCAATGGCTGGCAAGAAAAATACCCCCAAACCCCTGAATAAATCGAACTCCCCCGTCTCTCGGACTGGTCAAGGCGACACGGTTAAAAAGCGTCTGTTAAAAGCCAAAGAGGCGGATCTGGTCAAAGGTAGGGAAAAGATCTTGATGGCTGCTAGAGCCTGTTTTGCCAAGCAAGGCTTTGCTGGCACATCCATGAAAGATATTCAATTGGCCGCAGACTGTTCACGTGGCAACTTGTATCACCACTTCAAAGCCAAAGAAGAAATTGTCCAAATCATCACTGCGCAGAACTTAGGTCGGTTCTGTGATCGAATCGAGATCATTCTGAAAAAATCTAATGAGCGTAACTTAAGTCTCTTAGAGATCATTCAAGAATTGGCCAGTTTTGCAGAAGAAATTACCAAGGGTCCAGGAAAAGGAATGGCCTTTCATGTATGGTCTTTAGCAATGGTCGATACAGATGTTCGAGCAACCATGCTTATCTACTTTGAAAGAATTCGGAGCGCTCTAGAGAAAAAAATTTTATTGCTACAAGAGACAACTCAAATCCCAAAGACTACAGATGCCCAAAACCTATCGGTCACACTATTTGGATTGCTGATCCCCGGCTTTACTTTGCAAAGCGTATTCATGGATGAAAAGGCATTGAATGCTTCTCAATATGCCGATTCGTTGAATTTACTATTTAAAACTAGTTCTTAGTGAGGCAAAAGAAAAGCCACCCCACAGGATGGCTTTTGGTAACGATTTTGGTAACAAAGGTGTTGTATCTCTACAAACCCTTGTAATACCTATTGACTTGGCGGAAGAGGTGAGATTCGAACTCACGGAGGACTTTCATCCTCGCCAGTTTTCAAGACTGGTGCATTCAACCGCTCTGCCACTCTTCCTTTGCAGTGAAGTGGCAAATTATAAAGAACTTTTGCTCAATCCTGCCTAAATCCCCGTCTTTTCAGGCATTTAGAGCTTTGTCACCCTCTATTGATAAAATCGACATATGCCCTCTAAACCCGCTGTAAATCCCACCCATACTGCTGTAGACGTCATTCTAGACACAGCCTATCAAGGCATTGATACACAGTCTTGGGAAAGTCTATTTGCTCAGGCGCGCGAATCTGGATTAGAGCAATTTATTGCCGATCTCTTTGCGGGCAAAAATGTCAATGCCAGCGAGAATCGGGCTGCCCTTCACTCTGCCCTGCGTAATTTATCTAAAACTCCTGTGCTATTAGATGGTGAAGATGTCATGCCAGCAGTCAGAGATGTTTGGCGTCGCATTGATTCACTCTGTAATCAATGGGTCGGCGTTACCGATGTGATTCATATTGGGATTGGAGGCTCTGACTTTGGTCCGCGCTTAGCAATAGAAGCCCTGTCGCATGTTTCTGGACTTCAGAGTCGTGGCATGCGTATGCACTTTTTATCCAATATTGACACCGCAGAATTGGCTCGTATTTTGCAACGCGCTCAACCCAATAGCACTCGCGTCATTATTGTTTCAAAGTCCTTCACTACTCTAGAAACCACCATGAATGCCAAGGCAGTGGTGAACTGGCTCAAAGACAACGATTGCACCAGCGGACAAATTGCACGCTCTTTATTTGCCGTTACTGCCAATATTCCCGCGGCAAAAGCTTTTGGTATTGAAGAAGATAATATTTACCCCTTCTGGGATTGGGTTGGTGGTCGCTACTCCGTTTGGTCTGCGGTGGGCCTGCCAATTGCTCTGCAGTATGGCTTTAAGACTTTCCAAGACTTCTTGGCAGGTGCACATGCAATGGATTTGCATTTTAAGAGCGCGCCCTTAGAAGAGAATCTTCCAATCATCATGGCCTTAGCACTTTTATATCAGCAACAGACCCATGACATTAAATCTTTTGCAGTAATTCCGTATGCTGATGCGCTAGATGGGTTCCCAAAATGGTTACAGCAACTAGATATGGAAAGTAATGGCAAGCGTGTTGGTCGTGACGGCAAGCCTGTGAAGTTTTCTTCACCAGTTGTATTTGGTAGCTCTGGTAGTAATGCGCAGCATTCCTACTTCCAGCTCTTTCATCAGGGCACCGAGACCATTCCAATTGACTTCATTGCCGTGCGTAAGCCGATGAGTGATCGACCTGAAGCGGCTGCCCATCATCGCATTCTGCTATCCAATTGTTTGGCGCAAGCCCAGGCTCTGGCTCATGGTAAAGATGCTCAGAACCCCAATGAGGTCTACCCCGGCAAGCGCCCAAGTAATCTCTTATTACTACCTGAGCTCAACGCCTTCTATCTTGGTGCCCTACTTGCCCTCTATGAAAACCGCACCGTCACTCTCGGTGCCCTCTGGAATATCAATAGCTTTGATCAGCCTGGCGTTGAGCTTGGAAAAGTTCTAGCCAAACCCATTGAACAGGCACTTGCTGGTGGCTCAGACGCCTTGACAGCAGGCGATAGTATTGATTCCGTGACTACGGCACGTATTCATTTTCTGAATTCTTAAGTCTAGTGGGTCAGATACCCAATTGCATTGACTTTCGAATTGACTTTATTCATGCTATTGTTTAAACTTGTATAAACATTATTGAGGGAATAAATATGGCTCCAGCTCTCAAAGTTGAGCAAACAGTGCAGGAATGGGGTAACGGCTTAGGAGTTAGGATTACCTCCCCAGTAGCTAAAGCAGCTCATTTTTCCCAAGGTGTCCCAATTTCCGTAGAGGTGGTCAAGAACGGAGTGTTACTTCGTATTGTTGGCAAACCTAAACTCAGCCTCAGTCAAAAGCTCAAAGCGTTTGACCCTGAGCAACATGGCGGTGAGGTAATGGCATCAAAATCCATAGGGAAAGAAATCATTTAATGGTAGAAAAATTAAAGGCTTGGGTGCCTGAACGCAGAGACATGATTTGGATTAACTTTAATCCACAATCAGGCAAGGAAATGAAAGAAGAGCACCCAATGCTAGTTATTTCACCAAAAGCATTTAATGAAAAAACTGGGATTATTATTGGCCTACCGATGACGCATGCAAAATCCAATGAAACGAATCCGTTTGCCATTAAGTATTCTGTTGGCCGCGGCGAGCCAGTCTATATTTTGACACATCAACCTAAATCCTTTGATTGGCGCCAACGCTCCGCGAGACCTCACCCTTGGAAAACTCTACCACCTGCCCTTTTTCAAGAGGCTTGTGAAGGACTCAATTCGATCATTGAGATCTCCCACTAATATCACTAGGAAATCAAGTGCAACTCTC
>Ga0214170_1000650_pt1 | contig 11201 bp, 9 predicted proteins | sample TroBogEpilimnion_2_FD_153008 | JGI IMG/M metagenome (GOLD analysis project Ga0214170, IMG submission 153008) | Freshwater microbial communities from Trout Bog Lake, WI - 27JUN2007 epilimnion | ecosystem: Environmental > Aquatic > Freshwater > Lake > Epilimnion/Euphotic zone | place: Trout Bog... | reverse complement strand
GAGTAAATCAGGTTCTTCAGTATCGTTTGTTCTAGTTTCATCTATAATATCCCCATCAACATTGTCACTCATCAATTCAACCAACATATCACCAAGATAGTTTTTGAATTTGGCATCATCCATAAGTTTTTTAGGCTTCACGATTGGTGATTCTAACACATCAAAAGCAAAATGTAAATGGGGTCCGTCAACTTCTTCCGTTATTTTAACTTTACCATATTTGAACACCACATCCTTGTAACTACCATTAAGTAGTTTGATGTGGGTTATAGTCTCATCACCTTTAGGGTAAATGAAACAGTAATCCACACCTTCTATCATTCTTCTTCCTGCATGATGTTACCAGTAGCAACACCATATTTGCTTGACACATATTCTTGGAATGTTTGGTCTGCCAAGATTGAAGTCCAGAACTCCGATGTATTGGTATCTTTCTCACGGTATTTCTTTTCTTCAACTTCACCAGTTTCAGAATTTACTTTACTGTACCAACCATTACTTGGTTTTACCACATGTTTGGATTCAAGAGCGATATCCAATAGGCCGCTCCACTTGCTAATACCACCGTCAAAAGATACTGAAACAGGGATTTTAGATTTTTCTTTGACATAACGGGACTTTTCTACATTGATAATAAAGTTATAACCAGTTATTTCTGTACCTTCTTTTTCTTGCTGGCGACCAAGAATAAAGATGTTATCGGCAGAGTAATATGAACCTGTGCCACCACCAACGATTGCTTTAGGGAACATACCAATTTCCATGTAAGTATGATTCACAACAATCATTGGAATGTCTTTCAAAGACAAGTGTGGTGTCACCATACGGAACAAACTCTTGACTTGTTTTGCTCTTGACATATCTGCCACAGACTTCTCAGATAATGCATCTTCAACTTCTTTCTTGGATGCCAAGTTGCCGATAGAATCAATAACAATGATGAGGTGTTCACCACGTTCCAATTCAGTCAATTGCTTCATTACGTCAAACTTCAATTGTTCTATATCAGTAAGAGGAGTATGTAGAACACGGTCAGTATCAATACCAAAGGAATCAAAATAAGATTGAGGAGTACCAAACTCAGAATCATAAAAAAGAAGTGCAGCATCTTCGTATTTGTCCATGTAAGATTTGGCCATCAAAAGTGAGAAAGCAGTCTTAAAGTGTTTTGATGGGCCTGCCCACATTGTAAGACCTGGTGTTAAACCACCATCCAACTTTCCAGATAAAGCAATGTTGATTGCCGGTACTGCGGTTGGAATCATGTCCTTCTGTGTGAAGAACTTTGATTTGGATAGAATAGCAGAATCTTTGATGCTACTGTTCTTCTTGATTTTATCTAAAATACTCATATTGTTCCTTAACTAAAAAAATCATCAAGTGTGCTTTGCTTTTCGGTGGACCAACCAATGCAATCTAAAATCACTTTAATTGGTTCAATAAAAGTCTTGTCGAATTGTGTATCATAATCAATAAATTTGGTAATGTCAAATTCTTTTGGCAATCGTGATGGGTAAGAAATAACGGTATCTTTGAAAGGATTAGGTTTCTTCAGATAGGAAAACTTAATCTTCTCACCTTCTTGAATCTTGGGATACTTCTTTGTCAGACCCATCTTTTCCAGATTGTGATTGTAAATGATTGCACCTTTCACATGGATTGGTGTACCCATTTTATATAGTGTTACTGCATCGGCGTATTTTGAAAGACCATTGATACCACGTGGGAAAGATACTTCTTCAACAGGCAGATTCTTGAATTCTTCACGGAACTCTTGAATGAACTTGTGCATATCGTGTTCTGATCCGGCAATCATGATGTTGATAGATTCTTTCATCTTTGTACGAACTGCCGCAGGAGTTGAAGACTTAATCATTTCAAGACCCATGACTTTGAGGTCAGGTTCATTGTAACGAACACCTTCATTGTCATACACATTCATGATGTATCGTTTCTTTGCAGTCCAGATACCTTTATCAGCCAAACACTCACGCTTCATTTGCATCTTTTGTGCATATGCATTTACATAAGTGGCCAATTCTTGATATGACTTGTCAATAAACGGTTGAATCTTTTGTTCACAAACACGGTCCATGAAATCAATCACTTTTGATTTTGGTAGACCAATAGTACCGCCTGCACCATAAACACTATTCACCAGAGGTCCGAGTTTCATATAGATTGAATCTGTATCAGAAGCAATCACATAATCCACATCAGAAGTCTTTAGAATCTTGTTCATGTATTCGTTCAGTTTGTTTTCAATCCAACGAATACTCAATTTCCCAGCAGAAGTAACCCCAAGCGCCATACGCAAATCATAAAAACGGAAGTACTGACTGCCCAAAGCACCATAAGCACTATTAAGGGACACTTTTTTAGCCAGTTGCAGATTATTAAATCTAGCGATTCGCTTTTCAATATCATACTTCTTAGTAACGTCTTTTTCATTCTCATACTCCTGTTTTGCGGCCAACATCATCTTCTTGAACTTCTTACGGTCTTCATACATTTCTGCCATCATCTTAGGCAAGAAACCTTGGAAGTCCGTACGGAAGAATTGGCCGTTAGGTGTCATGGTAACTTTATCACCAATATTTGATAGATTAACTGTCTTAACAAGTAATTTATCAACGGTTACACCTTGTGATAGAATCTCACGCATTTCATCCGTGTAGTCTTCTGGTTCAATCAATGTTTCAGGACTGATATTGTATTGCATCATCAAGTGAGGATACAAACTGTTCAAGTCAAACGATGCAACCCATTCATGTAGACCAACTTGTGGGTCTTTAACATATGCACCCTCAAATGCAGAGTCTTTGTCTTGTACTTCACGTGGAGGTACAACAATGTTATCTTGCATCAGACGGTTGTAAGTCAATGCATCCCACATACGAGTTTGTGCAAACACATCTTCATAGTTGCATTTGGTATCATATGCAAGAGTCAAAGCCAATTCAATCAACTTCAACTTGTCTTCTAGTTTGATAATCAATTCAACGTCTTTGATGTTATATTCAATAAACTTTTGAAAGTTCAAACGATACAAAGCATGTAGGTTGTCAAATTCTTCATAGGACAATTTACTTTCACCGATTTCAGCATTTGCAATAGCATCCAAACGATAAGACTCCTGAGATTTACCGTCAGGAGCATACCATTTGTATAATTCAATGTAGTCAAGTGATGCAACACCCATGATATCGTATGCAATCATGGAACGACCATTGATAATTGTGTTTCGTTCACCGATGTATTTCCATGGAGACAATAACTTGGCTTCATCAACACCAAGAATCTTACGAAAACGATTAATCAGATACGGAATATCAAAGAACTTGGTGTTCCAGCCAGTCAGAACATCTGGTGTGTCATTAACCCAATGTTGAATGAATTTCTTGCAAAGAGTCCATTCATCTTTACATTTGATGTAGATTTCTTCACCTTGAACTTGGTAATCACCGCATCCAAAGACGAGTGTCATACCGTTGAGATATTTCAAACAGATTGCAGTGATGGGTTCGTTTGCAAGGTATGGATCAGGGAAACCATTTTCTGAACCAACCTCAATATCTATTACACCGATGCGAATGTGGTCTTGGTCCCACTCAACCATACCAGAATGTTGTTCACCAATGAAAGCGTATTCATATCTTGTGTTACCATAGACTTTTGGTCCACCAGATACACCATCAAAACGCTTGATGTATTCTCTTGCTTCTTTGATGTCATCAAACTTCTTTTGCAGAAGCGGAGTGCCATCTAGGGATTTAAGTTTACCGTTTTTGTGTTGGATGTATAGAGATGGCTGGTAATCAATGCGTTGTTTCACACGTTTACCATCCATAACGCCTCGGTAAAGGATCGCATTACCGAAGCATTGTACATTAGTATAAAAATTCATTAGACAATCAATTGTTTGTTAGGAAGAACGATGCCGACACCGAAAACTTGCTTGTAGTTTTCAATAAAGTCTTCAGCAGGTACATAATGATACACCACGTTCTTTTTGGCAAGTGTAATTGTGGCACCTTTAGTTTGTGGTGCATGGATTGGAAACGGAGCAAATCCAACGTTTGGTTGTCCGTTTTGACCACGAACTACGGCGATACCTACGGGATTTTCAATCACATACTCGGTTTCAGACTCAGTTTGGATTTCTCCAAGAACATCTTCGCCAGTGATAAGTTTCAAAACAATAATTTCCATGACAAACCTTTTCGTTATAAATAATAGGATATGCGATTATATATGAATTCAGTTGAGTAGGCAACTACTTGTGTCATTTTTGCCATTATTCTATAAAAATAACGAAGGAAATGAAATGAATTTTAGAAAACTCCTTGCGGCCGGCATACTATCAGCACTAAGTATTGTCTCTATCGCCCAATCCGACCCAACACTAATCAACCAATCTTCTAGTTTAACTGGCGGTGCATACAGTTCTAGTTCTCTGGTTGACACAAATAGTACATCAAACAGTCTCAGCACTGTCAATAGTAACAACAACAATGTTAGTACCAGTACCGCCACTAGCACTAGCACAGTAAACAGTACCAGTACAAATAACAATAACAGCGTTTCAACATCTACCGCAACCGCTGTGAACACTAACAATAACATTCAAAGTGGTACTGTAACAAATAACAACAACAATGTCAATACCGGCACAATGACTTATAACAATAATAACGTCAACTCCGGTACAATGACATACAATAACAACAATGTTAATACGTCAAGTTCAACAAGTTCCGCAACAAACGTTAATACAAACAATAACGTTAATACCGGTACAATGACTTATAACAATAACAATGCTAGTACCAGCAGTTCAACCAATAGTAACACTAACGTTAATACAAATAACAATATCAATAGTGGTACTATGACATACAACAACAATAATGCTACCACAAGTAGTTCAAGTAACACCAATGTTAACACAAACAACAACGTTAACACTGGTACCATGACCTACAATAACAATAACGTTAATGCATCAACAAGTTCTGCAACCAATGTCAACACAAATAACAATGTGAACAGTGGTACAATGAACTACAACAATAACAACGTTAATGCTTCAACAAGTTCTAGCACAAATGTCAATACCAACAATAACGTAAACTCTGGTACAATGACATACAACAATAACAATGCTAGTACAAGTACCGCCACAAATACAAACGTTAATACTAACAATAACGTCAATTCTGGCACCATGAATTATAACAATAACAATGTTAATTCATCTACCAGCACTGCTACAAACACTAATGTTAATACAAATAACAATGTGAATAGTGGTACAATGACATACAATAACAACAATGTTAATGCTAGTACCGTTAACAGTACAAATACTAACAATAGTGTTAGCACCAACACCAATGCTAATACCAATGTTAATACTAATACAAGCACCAGTAACAATGTTAACCAAAACATTCAAAGTGGTAGCATGACTAACAATAACAATAATGTTTCAACTTCTACTGCCACAAATAACAATAACAACGTTAACCAAAGCACAAGTTCAAACAATAACGTCAATCAAAACATCCAAAGTGGTACATTGACTAACAACAATAACAACAATAGCAATATTACACAGAAAGTTATTCAACCTCCACCAACAGCAGCAAGTCCTGCTATGATGAGTGGTGGTAATGCTGACCTATGTACAACAGGTACTTCTAGTGCAGTTCAAACACAAATCTTTGGTGTAAGTAATGGTGGTACAAACCGTGACTTAAATTGCGAACGTTTGAAACTATCCAAAACACTTTATGATATGGGTATGAAGGTTGCTGCTGTTGCTACAATGTGTCAAGACCGCCGTGTATTTGACGCTATGATGGCAGCAGGTACGCCTTGCCCTTATGAAGGTAAAATCGGTGAAGCCGCTAAACAAGCATGGGAAGAAAACGAAGATAAATTACCTAAAATGGAAGAAGTGGTAAAAGACAATGACTATTACAAAAATATTGGCATCGGTAGTTTGCTGGGTTTTATTACTTACCGCATCTTTAGCCACTAATGCACAGAATGTTAATGTAACTTCCGGTGAAACATTAAACAGTACAGGGAACATTCTCAACTTAGGTGGAGGACTTCCCTGGAACAATACTGTTACAGGTTCAGCAGGTGGTTATAGTGGTGGTTGGACTCCTGCTTATAATCCAAGTACCGGTAACATCATATTTGGTTATACACCACAAACAGTGAGCCAAACTGTTGCAATTTCACATGCATTAGCAAATGCAGGTTCTGGTGTTCAGTTAGAAGGTTATAACTACTCTTGGGGAATCAACAATGAGTTGAGTAATGGTGGCGGCAATAGAGGCACAATAACAGGTAATGTCAGCCTAAAAGGCACTAATGGTCAAACATTGGAAAGTTTTAATTACAACTACAATGGAATAGACACTGGTGCTGGTAATTTCCAACAATACAACGGAACTCAATTATTCAACAATAAGTATGATGTTAGTGAAGCCGGTTCTGTGACCGTTAGTTTTACTGGTAAAGACCAAAACTATTGGGCAGGTTATTATGGTCCAAGAGTTCATGTGAATAGTTTCTCACTATTGTATGGTGTAAATCCTTGTGCGGCGAATCCAGCATATTCAACAACTTGTCCTGGTTTTAGTAGTCTACTTACAAGTGCAAACTTAGTACCAAATCCAAATGCGGTTGCAACTCCTGGTAATCCAGTAGACAATTCTTTTGCTATTTCAACTGCACTATCTAATAGTGGTTCTGGTTTATCTTTGTACGGTATTAACTACGGGTACACATATAATTTACCAACGACTGCAACATCAGGTTATGTTACTGTTGGCATAGGAAATAACATAACCGCCGGTGTTGGTGGTTTCACTCGTCAATTAAATGGTCCAACTCAAGGCGCACAGACTGCTAGTTATCAACTGTTAACACCTTCTGCAATTAACACCAATACGATGGGTACTTTTAATTTCCTTGCAGGTGTAGATGGTGCAGGAGCATCTATCTATAATATGACTGCTAGTTTGATTGTTATGCCTGATGCATGTACACTTAACCCATTGAGTAGTACATCGTGTACAGGTTATGCAAAAGCATATGCTGCTCAACAAGCACAATTACAACAGCAACAACAGGCAGCGGCTCAAGCGGCCGCATTGGCTGCGGTATCTGCGGCAGTTACTGCACAAACATCAACAGTTTTGGCGGCTGCAACACAACCACAACAAACAACAGACCAAACACCGGTTGCTCAAGTTGCACCACAAGCCGCAAATAATTCTCCACAACAAGGTGGAAATCCTACACAACAAGCGGCAGGTCCTACACCTGATCCAAATTCACAGCAACAACCACAACAGCAACAACAAGCCGTGGCACAAAATGGTGCACCACCTCCTGCGGCACCTGTGACAAGTGCTGCACCATCAGCAACAAATCCACAACCTAAACCCGGCGATGTTCAAGTTGCAGGTTCTACAAAACCACCTGTACCAAGTGAAAGTAAAAGTAGTGGACCTTCAGCATTGGCCATGAGTGTTGTGTCAAAAGAACAGGCCAAAGTAGCAGCCACAACGGCAGCAGTAGTTGCACAAGCAAATGATGCCGCAGCAAGTGCAACTTCACAAGCATTAACAACAGCATTGACTGTTGCTGGTTCAGCACAAGCAACAAGTATTTCTGCAAGTATGGCCACAGCAACCACAACATCCAGTTCAAGTAAAACCACAACAACAAGTCAATCAACAACAAGTGTGGTTACTCTACAAGGTAATGCTCAAACCAGTGTAGTTTCTGTTAACAATCAACGTTCAATGGAAAATTCTGTTGCAACAACTACCGCAACCAATAATACACAAACTGCCAGTTCATTGCCACCAGTTAGAAATACAACTGCGACAAGTGCACAAACAACCATGACGTTTGCACAACAAAACGAATCACAGAATTTACCTACACCAAATAAACAACAGGAAGTTTTGCAAGTAAACATGCAACAAATGCAAGTATCAAGTCTGCCTCCAGTTGCACCAAAACAACAGGAATTTGTGCAAGTAAATACACAACAGTTACAGACCACAAGTTTACCACCAGTTGCACCAAAACAACAAGATTTTACACCAGTTGTAGTGCAACAGACTATGGTTGCAACTACCGTGGAACCACCTAAACAAGTGCAAACAACATTTGAGCAAACTCAAGTTGCCATGGTTAATACTGTTCAACAACAATCTTATCAACCCATACAGAATGAAGTTGTTGTATCACAATATGTTTCACCACCGCAACCAGTAAACACTCAATCAAGTTCTTTTGTTGATTACTCCATTACTGTGCAAACAAACTTAGACAGTTTGAAGAAAACTCACATTGTTGCTTTAACAGAAGTTGAAGTACCTAAAGTTGAAACTATGAAAGTCGGTACTAGAAGTGTATTAAGTGACTACATGAATGCTCAAGCGTTTTTGGCATTACAAGGTGCAGAACAAACACAAGACGGCATGATTAAACGCAATGTTCAACCAAATGAAGTTGCTAATGGTGTTGATATTGCTAGTATTGCCACACAGCCAAAAGGTTATGATGCTTATACAAAAGTTACTTTGGTGGATGCAAAATTCTATGAATCAAAAGAAGTTTATAAAAACCAAGAGGTTGTTGATAATCGCCGTGCATTGAGAGGTCTTGGTAGTGACGCAAAATGGCAACGAATGGTTGATGAACAATACAAACTAGGAGAATAATATGGCAGAAGAAAAAGAATCAGCAAAAGGTGCGTTCATAGAGAAACTATTGTTTGCTCTATTACCACTATTGATTGGTAGTACAGGTTACTTAATTAGTTCATTAGGTAATCTAGAACATGATGTAACTATTCTTAATCAAAAGGTTAGTCTAGTTGTCACAACGGACAACAAGCAAGCACCCAACACCAGTAGCGAACTTGCCCGTGAAAAACTACGCCAAGATATGGAAAAAGAGATTCAAGAAAACCGTAATTACATTATGGAAAATCGCCGTGAGATTGCCATCATTGAAGAACGATTAAAACACTTACCAGGAGTAAAATAATGACCGAAGAAATTAAAGATGTTAATGCAAAAATTGACGAAGCGGAAGCCGCTATCAAAAAATATGCAAGCAAAGACACCGTTATCAGTATCGGTGGTTATGAATTCACACCAGCAAAATTGATGGTTGCATTTACACTTGCATCTTCATTGTTAGGCGGTCTATATGGATGCTTTGAAGTTTATAAAGACTATCAAAGCATGAAGAAAAAGATTGCTGATTATTCTGCACCAGACCTAAGTGGTTTTGACAAGCGTCTAGCGGTGATTGAAGAAACCATTGGAAAAACCAATGACTACACCCGTGATATTAAAAATGACTTGAAAGGTGATATTCGTAGAACTGAAACAGTTACAGAACAAGTTGAACGCTATGTTAAGGATGCAAACCGCCAATCTGATAGCGAAATGCGTGATATGCGTAAGGGTGTCCGTGAAGACCTAGATAAAGAACGTGCAGAACTTCAAGCAATGCGCCAAGAAAATGCTCAAATGCGTAAAGAAATTGAACGTGAATTGGTTGTTTTGAAGAAAGAAGTTGACGCTAAAATTCAAAAGGCCGTGGATAATCCATTAGCAAATAAATGATAAAAAGATTTTTGTTATGTTTATTATTGATTGGTTCTGCTCATGCGGAACCTTTTGAAGGTTGGACAGACGAGGAGAAAACCTGGTTTGCTGCTAGTGAAATTACACAAGTGATTGACTATCAGACAACCAGGAATATGTTATATCAACAATCACGTAAAGGTTTCTATGAAACCAATCCTTTATTGGGTCGCCATCCCAGTAAAGATAAAATGAATTTAGCCGAGGTGGCAACTTTGGTTGGCAATTATTATCTTTCGGATTATCTTAGTCATGATAACCGATTACTTTGGTTAAAAGTGCACACAAGCCTAGAACTTTTAGTAATAGGCCACAATCTTTCTATTGGTGCAGAATTAAAATTTTAATTTACAGATACAGACAAACTGGCAGGAACTTCAATAGAAACAGTTCCTAGTGGGTGACGTTCGTGTTTGTGTTCACCATTCTCATCAAAGATTCTGCAATGTGCATCTGGATGTTTCTCAATAAATGCAATTGCTTCTTCCAATGAATCAATGAAATGATTTTTTGTTTCTAAAAAACCATTCAAGAATCTTTGAACTTTTACCATGTGTGCCATATACTGTCCTTTTTAACTTGGAGCGGGATAGCGGAATCGAACCGCTGACTAAAACTTGGAAGGATCTCGTTTTACCATTAAACTAATCCCGCTTATAAATTGGTTGCGAGACCAGGAATCGAACCTGGACCTGGAGCGTATGAGACTCCTGAGTTACCGTTTCTCTATCTCGCTATGTATATAGGTGGTGCGGACGGCGAGACTCGAACTCGCAGATTACAGGGTTTAAGTCTGTTGCCTATACCAATTCGGCTACATCCGCATAATTAAGTGTATTCTTGAATTTGGTGCAACCCACAGGAATCGAACCTGTTTCCATGGTTCTTCAGACCACCGCTATGACCACATCAGCTAGAGTTGCATTGGTGCTCCCACCAGGAAACGAGCCTGGTTCTCATCCTTACCAAGGATGTGTAATACCATTATACTATGGGAGCAGGTGACACACAATTTGTCCTTTTGTACGCCGTGTGTCGAGGCGAAATTGGTACCTTGTGACGGGTTCGAACCGCCGACATCCTCCTTGTAAGGGAGGCACTCTACCAACTGAGTTAACAAGGTATATATGGGCAGGCGTAAGAGAATTGAACTCTTGATATCGGAATCACAATCCGAGGTTTTACCACTAAACTAACACCTGCATAAAATGGAGCGGGATACCAGAATCGAACTGGTAACTAAACCTTGGCAAGGTTTCGTTTTACCACTAAACTAATCCCGCACTTTCTAAAACTTCTTGTTCTGCCAGAATCCGTTTCAAACGGTCTGCACAGAATGATGCCGCTGGAGCATCTGGTTTAACCATTGGTGTCATGTTACAAGTGCCTTTTATATATCCAATTGCTTGTTGGACAACGCAAGAAGAACCATAAATGTCTTCTTTGTTCAAGTCTAAGTGAACTTCAACATGATGGTCTTCCAGAACTTCCTGGAGACTTTGGAAC
>Ga0214170_1000648_pt1 | contig 11230 bp, 4 predicted proteins | sample TroBogEpilimnion_2_FD_153008 | JGI IMG/M metagenome (GOLD analysis project Ga0214170, IMG submission 153008) | Freshwater microbial communities from Trout Bog Lake, WI - 27JUN2007 epilimnion | ecosystem: Environmental > Aquatic > Freshwater > Lake > Epilimnion/Euphotic zone | place: Trout Bog... | reverse complement strand
AAAATCCCATATAGCTTGTAAATTTGTAAATTTACTTAATCGACAGATTAAATCACCTCATTTTCAAATATTTGTAACAAATTTACAAGTTGATCTAGATTTTATTGCACCGACCCTAGAGGTCAAGCTCAACGGCTGAATGGCAGGCGGTTGGCTTGGCAGCTGGGGCTGGGGCATGTGGGCGTGCCAAACAGGGGAGAGGGAGGAAGTGGTTGGCGTCGTTCTTTCACTTCGTCACCTCAAACCATTCGGACGTCTTGAAAATCTTCTTCAACTTCTAAATTATTTTCTTGCTTAAAAACTTTTCGAAAGTTTGAAAAGTTAGTATAAGTTAGGAAAGTGTTACAAATATTTCAAAGTGTTACACCGAAACTAACCTAGTAAGCGTCGACAAGTCTGATTGCTTGTCGAGGGACGCCCAACGGTTAGGGAAAGTGTCTGGTGGTGGTCTGGAACTCGGGGTCCTTCAGCCTGCGGTTAGTACATGTTTTACTTTTACAAGTTTGCTTCCGAAAGTTGGCTACTTTTGGATATTTTATTGTAAAAGGTACCCTAATAGTAGACATGCACCTTTATATAGCTTGAATCGGAAGATATTAAGCTATATTTTAGGCCGCGTCGCTATTATTAGAGTATCTCGTGCATTAAAACAAACATTTTTGTTGTAACGTGTACTTATTGCCTTAGTTAGATTATGTTTAACGTTGTTTTAAGCATAAAAATTCGACGTAACCTAAAAAGCGGAAACAGTAGTAGAAGATCTCGTCGAGGTCGAGACCTTTTACGAATACGTTTTTGTAACTGGTTGTGCCGGATTTTGTCTAACTAAAGTTAATATAATGCTGAAGAAGAAAGAAAATCTATCGAAGTACCCTAGGATAAAAGGTAACCAGGCAAGAGGCAACTCGAGCTAGGTAGGCTGACTACACTAGGGGAAAAGAGAGAAGAAATCCTGGGGAGAAACACAGGTACTATTTTGTGTTCTGTCGAGAACTTTCTATCTATGTGTGGCACATAAGATGGAAAAAGTATTTTAAATTTCACATTGTTGGTTTTTCTTTTTGGTTTTTCACATAAGTACTTTTACAATTTCACGGTAGTTTATCAGACAATGATGTTTTATGTTTAATGACGATGTACTTTGTAAAGATTCAGCGTATTTCGGATACGTTGAACCCTTATAAGTCTCCGATTTAGCTTAAAATAGAGTCTGTAGAAGGTTACTTTCTAATTTGATTAGGCTAATTGATCCCATTATAATGCTACAAGTCATGTCAGTGACAAATGTGGTAAATAATGTGATCAGGGTTTAAACAAATTAGAAGAGGAACATTTCTGTTTTGCTTTCGTTTCTGTTCGTGATCCTGATAGCTTTGGCAGAATAAAGCCAGAGCTAAAAAGGGATCAAGAAAGAGCCGAAAGTGAAAACCGAAATAGATGTCGGTATTCAGGGCTGGCAAGACCTTGATGTTGAACAACTTCCCGAAAGCGAGAGCTGGAGAGAGGTTGGACGTCATCAAGTTCGTGGCAGGCTTGAAGAAATATGGAAAAGACACTGTACTAGAAAGGGTCATTTCCATATAAGAGAAGGTCAGCTTCAATCCCATCATTACCGGAGGGATTTCAGTCAGCATTCTCTCGACATCTCTCAGATGATTAATAATGTATAACGTTTTGATCGGGGATGCCGAAGAGGCAGAGGAATTTCTTGAAGCCGAAGAGGTGGACGAGTTTCTCGAAGCCGTAAGGTGGATGAATTCCTTGAAACCTCAGAAGCATTCATGGTTTAAATTTTATATTTTATTAATTAGATCTAACAAGATCAGGTTTGGAAGTATTCGTGCCGTTCAACTTTGAACTTGGGAAGCGATACATCCAAACTTTCTGGGTCTTCCTCTTTTCCTTTACATACTGGCTCATCTATTACACCTGTGATAGAGCGCGGCCAGAATGCCAAGGAAAAAAGTAATAACTGGAAGACGCTTCTCATCGCAGGGCTTAATCTGGAACTTCCCAGATCGAGTTCCTGGAATGAGTAACGTTTTCCAACCCTTGGGGCAAGTCCACATGCATGGTGCCTATTGAGGGCCATGTATTGCTGGCCTTGTTCTTCAAGAAGTTAAGTTTGGCCATTGGGCAAAAACAGTAATAGGCTTTTAGGTTAAGTTGGTTAGCCATTTTACTAGCATCAGTCCATGCTAGTTCTAGTCAGGCTAATCAGCGTAGCCGCTCCATCGAGCCCACGAGGTAAGAAGTTTCCCGACATGGCCCAAACAATCTTCGGAACAACCTAAGTGTTTCTATTCCCAACCTCAGGTAAATTTCCTTCCAAAACTTAGTAAATGTTAACTCCGGTTAATATTTATTTAGAAAAGTTCCTTACGAGCATTTGGAAGAGGTATGTGAATTTTTATGCATTTTTGTAAACACTGGCAAAAGTTATAGAAATCGAGTAATCGATATGCTATAATTTAGGCCGATTGGCCTAAAATATTAAATAATCGGGCTTAATTTGCGAACGATTTCAATATATTAGGCTAGGTTTCCATTTTATGCAATTTTTGTGCTGTTCATGAAATTTTTTAACATTTTGCGTGTTCAGTATGTATCAGTTAAGCTAGATCATTTTAGAACGCCATTTTCTTAAAATGTTCATATAAAGCTTAAAGCCAACTGATTTAAAAATGTTTTATATTCTCGCTATTAACTTAACGATGCTATAAGCTATTACGTTTAGTTAGGAAGAAAAAATTATGCTTAAAATGTTCTAATCTAATTTACTTTAGGCCGAAAATATAAGCTAAGTTGTTTACGAACGACATAGCTTATATCAAAGCTAAATTAGATAAGGACTGGCCTTAAATGTACGCATTGAGGGCAGTCCTTCTCTATAAATAAAGTAAATTAGAATGGCTGTTTGTAATGTTTCATGTTTCGGAACAAGTCCAATTAAATCATGGGGGGAAAGTAAAATTATGATAGGGCTAGTGAAGTCTCTTGACTAGTTTTAATTTTCATAACCGGATTGGTTTGATTTGTTTGCGAAACATTAAAATATTATAAATGGAAAACTAAGTGCGAAGCTACCCAGGAAACTGGACAGCTTAGCAATTAGACCATTATATTAGAGTGTGATAAGCATAACGAGAATAAGAAATAACAAAACTAACGCTAAGACTAAAAATTAGATACATTCCGCTTAGCGTATGTAGTTGTTTTGTATAGAAATAACTAACGTAGTTCATGAGCGGAAACAATTTAAATATTAGTCTTATAGACAATTTTAGACGTAACGATTAGTGTTTAACACTACTAACACACAAACTTGGAGTAAAACACATCTTAATACTGGTCTACTTCACATGTTTTCAGCATCAGATTGTCAAACTCAGGCTGCCGTTTGAGTACGGAGGAGCGTCTGGACATCTGACAAGCAGGGCCAGGGTTAAATTGTGTCAACGGATCTCAGGTGATTATCCTCAAGTTTACTAAGACAAATAAGTAAAGAAGGGGAATTTCACTAATCTGCTTTAGGTACATGTGAAGATACCTGCACCCCGCAGAGAGATTTGTTGCCCGTTAGAGGGTCTGTAGCTTTTAGTCACTTGTTCGGTATACAGTCCGTAGTTGGACTTCGGTAAGTCCAAGGGGGGAACATCACCCTCACAAGTCGACTTAGAAAGCCAGCGAGCAGCTAACCACTGTTTCGGACCCACTAAGGGTTAATTGGCGATTCAACCATAGCCATAAAATTAAAAAATTGTGTTTGCAAACAAGCTTTGATAGAAAGCTATCACGATTAAGTGTCCTATTTACATTAAAATTAATAAAAGACGAACTAATTGTAACCTTAAAGGACAAAGGTTTACTTAAATTAGAAAGCGCAAGTTCGCATTTTGTGAAATAAGCTTATTAGTGAAGCTTATTAAAGTCACGAGTTGTTTTGTTTTGTTTGTTCAAGTCGCAACGGTAGCCTAAATCCTTAGCTTTGGTAAGCTAGATCGTTCTTGTTTAAGGACCTAGGACTAGGTGCCAATTGGCGATAGAGCGAACAAGTAGGAATTTGACTGTCAGACTAAAGTGGAATAGTCTTAAATTACTCATAAAAAGTCAATATTGTTTTGCATTTTGTTATTTAACGCGACGAGCAGTGAATAAGTCGTACGGGTACTAAGCTAACACGTTTATGGTTAATAGCATAGTTTGCTATCTATATCAAAACGTTCATACTTGTTACTCGCACTCTTAAACTAACGAGGGCTCGCTAAAACTAAAACGTTTGGACAAGTACTAAATAGTACGAATCGGTTTAACTTATTGTACTAAAGAAACTAGTTCAATAGTACGATAAGACTCCGAGGCAGTACTACGGCTTATGAGTTTAAACAGTACGTTGGGCGTGTCTCCGTTAGCGAGGGAGCGTTAAATTAATACAATTAAAATAACGTACTTTAAGGCCGGAAGAAACGTTCGCTTGAAATTTCTTCACACACCGGTCGTTTGAAATTGACATTTTCTGAGTTAATTCCACAAATAGAAACATCTCAAATAAAGTTTTGTCTTTAAGTGTCCAAAAATAAGCTAGAGCCTTGTCGTCGAGGTTTAAGTAATTTTTGTAAAGATAGAACTTTCCATACAAGTAAAATTAAAACTTACGAGACCACGAAACATTCTACAGTGAAATTTCGTTGAGTCAATTTGTGTTTGCAAGTTAAGACGAATTTCGGCAAGCTTTAGGCATGTCAACTACAGATCCGGATGGCAATCCGGAGCTGGCTAACATTGGTAACGCCTTAGACGGTACTCTTGACATCTCCACTGAGGATGTTGAAGAGGTTCCATCTGAGGACGAGGCCATTGCTGGCGCCGCAGCTCTTGATGCCGATGGAGATGGTCTCTTGGCATGGCTAAAGAAAAAGAGAACTAAGGTCTACCGAGTTGTAACGAGGTTGAACAGGTCGGCTCAGACTGATCAGAACTCTGCCGAAAAGTGGAACATCTTAACAAGGGGAGCTATTCAAAATCTGTCTGACCTACATAGAGTAGAGAAAGAGATCGCTAAAATTCATACGCCAACCAAAAAAGAGACTGAAACTATGAAGGCTTACAAAAAGGTAGCTAAGGCGACAATAGCTACGCTGGAGAAACGCCGAGACAGTCAGGCTAAAGTAGAAACTGCTGGGACTGAGGAAGGTGAAGGAGCAGGGGTGCTTCCAGATCCGGAATCAGATGTTGATCCTGATGGGGAACCTAACTTAGATAACCCTGAGGGAGACAACGACGATGAGACTGTTGCTCCGGAAACCGGGACAATCCCGAAGAAAGCACCAACCAAAGTGCACTTCGAGGAAACGAAGGTAACCAAGCAACAGCCTCTACCCCCTACGGTAGGAAAAGGTCCGGGGAAAGTAATTCCGGAAAAGCAAAAGCCTGCAGTTGAATCGGGCTCAGATTCTGATTCAAATTCGGACTCTAGCGACGACGAAGTTACTTTTCTTAAAAAGTTAGTTAGCGCAAATGCTTTCACTGAAGCTGCTTTGAGAGAAGAGTTAGCTAGAAAGGACCAAGAGTTGAAGAAAGCTGATTTCAGGCAAGACGATTTGAGGCAGAAAGTTGACAGAGAAAAGAGGATAAACTTTAATCTGACAGCTGAGCTTCAAAGAGAACAAGTTAGAAATCAGCCGGACTTAACTAAGCCCAGAGGTGTGCCTTTAGATTCAGAGTCTTTGGGAGCAATTCCGAAGACACGCTCAGTTTTGGATGATCTGGATGAAGGAGGTAGGGCAAATTACGAGCAATCCAGGGCAGAAAGAAATGCCCGAAAGACCGAAAGAGATGGCGGTCCAAATTCAGCTTATACAAGGGGAGGCGATCAATTTTTTCATTCAAGCCCATCAAGTCAAGCTAGAGACAATGCTGGAGGGGGAAGCCAAGCAGCTGGCGGCGGACAGCCACCAGGTGACAAGGGTCCTCCAAAGGGATTTAGTTTTGGAGCCGGAGTTGATGGAGCTGTTGGGGGAGGAAACGTTAGTGGGCAAAACGATTCCAGCACATTCACTAACGCCAATGATCCTTTGAAAGGTCTAGACAGATACAAAATGACTAAGTTCACGGGTGATGAAAAGGAGTACGCCTTTTGGAAGCTTTCATTCCAACAGTCGTACGGAGCGAGGCAAATCACCGAAGTGGAGAAAGTCTTGTACTTGCTTCGAAGTATGGAAGGGGAACCTCACAAATTATGCAAAAGGTTTGTTAGGTACCAAATCGACCAAACGACATACGACACTATCTGGGAAGTTCTAGATGGGCGTTATGGGGGGGACATCAGGCAAGATCAGCAAGTTCAGGAGGAGTTTGATAAAGTCAAAGCCCTTTCCGGCTACGACTTGAAGGATCTTCAAGCTCTGAATGATAGCTTTGTCACAGTCCGAGACTATTACCGAAGGGTAGACGCTCATTCAATTACTCAGAGAAGGAGTCTTTTGTCGCAGAAAGCAAGGAAAAAGTTAGGAAAGAAGGTGGGGAGTGACTATCTTCTCTACTTGGCCGAAAGCGGATTGGAAGACACATTCAATACGATTATGCGCTTCGTAAGCTTTAAACTCACATTAATCCAGAGGCTCAGGGAGTTCACCGACGAAAAGTCGGTCAGCTTGAAGTTCGCTGACACCTACCAGGTAGACGCCAGCGAGCCCGAGACTTCTGATGAAGTGGAAGAAGTAGAAGTGTCTAAACTAGAAGCCAAGCAGAGCAAGTTTAGTAAAACCCACCCACCCGCCCAAAACAAGGTTTATTCTGACGTTAAGTTAGGCAAGCGTTACGTGAAAACTGACGCTAAGCCTAAGCAAACTTTAGCGATTGATTACAAGCCTAACAGGGAGGTTAGAAAGCCCGTTTTCAAACCAAAGACATCTTTCATCTCAACAGAGATGTGCCCTCTTTGCTCGACGGCACATCCTATGTTCAGATGCCGGAAGTTTTTGACTCTGGAAGTAAAGCAGAGGTTTGCGGTTGTCCAAGCAAACAGGTTGTGCTTTCACTGCCTGAATTCCGGACATCGCATTTCAAAATGCACTTACAACCAGGGAAAGCCCTGTGGGATCAAAAATTGTGTCAGATACCATCACCCACTTTTGCACGTCAACCAAAAAGGTGCAGTCTTTTACGAAGATCGAGATAGTGATTGCAGTGATCTACCTGACTTGAGCGAGATCAACTTTGAGGAGATGGACTCTAACAGTGACTCTGACGAGGTCGAGACCTTTCACGTGGATGTTTCCCACGTGGCCAGAGCCGGTGCTGTTAGTCTCCAGACTCTAGTTTGCGATGTCAAAGCAGGAGGTAAATCCCAACGAATCATTGTTCTGCTTGATTCCGGATCCAACTCCACGCTGATTGATCAGGCTTTAGCATCAAAACTGAAGGCCAAAGTTGTTCAAGGTCCAGTCACTAGAAAAGTCAATTACGTCGATAGACAGGTAGAGGTTGAGAGCAGTCTTGTCTCTTTTGTACTGACAGACGTCGACGGTAGACATTCGCAAGCTCTTGAAGCCTGGACGGTTAAAGATCTGGCGAAACGTTCCGGCGTCGTTGACTGGTCTGAACAAAAGAGAAAGTTTGAACATCTTCGAGATGTCCCATTTGTTCAACTACCAAAACCTGCCAAAATCGATGTTTTGATCGGCACAGACAATCATGCACTAATGCGGGGAATAAAAGTTGTTTCTTCTGCCAACCCAGAACACCCTTGGGCCGTGAAATCGCCTTTGGGCTGGACCTGTGTTGGCCCAAGTGAACCGAAGTTCAAGGGGGACACTTCGCACTCCGTATGGGTGCACAACATTTTGATACGTGACTGACTTTCGAAACCCTTTGAATTACCTATCCAAGAAAAAGAACAAAAGATACTAGGAAAGGACATAGTTATTTTAAACATGTCTTTTGACGGAAATCTAGATACTTTGGTTCGCAAGAGTTTTGACCTAGATGAGTTAGGCCTTAAAGATCAAATAAGAACGACAGGTTTAGGTTTTGCCAAAAACCCTAAACGACCTGAAAATGAGTGGTCACCTGAGGAAAAACTTATTGATAGTAAAATGTCGTTGCAATTTGTTTCTTTAGGATCTAACAAAGGTTATTACACTTGTAAAATTCCTTGGAAAGGTGATGGACCTGATCTTGTAAACAACATGAACGAGGTCATAGCTAGGCAATCGAGGACAAACGCTGGAGCGTATTTGTCTAAGAAAGGCACTAGCATAGACGAGGTTAATGTTAAATTACAAGACCACGTTGATAAAGGGTACATCGAGAAAATTGACACCAAAAAAGAAAATATCAAAAGAATTGACAGTTACTTTCTCAGTTATTTTCCAGTGGTGAATCGAACTAAAGACACTACTAGCTTAAGATTGGTATTTGATGCCAAAGCTAAAGATAGAAGTGGTAGATCGATGAATGGAGCAATTGAGAAAGGCCCAAACAGATTAAATGACTTATTTGCAATTCTGTTACGCTTTAGAAGGTATCGTTACGCCTTTACAGCTGACGTGAGTGAAATGTTTCTACGGATCAGACTAACTGAGTCAGACAAGAGGTACCACAGATTCTGGTGGAACGATAGTTTCTGGCAGTGGAACAGAATTTTGTTCGGAAACAGGGCTAGTCCGGATATTAGTCAAAAAGTCATTACTTCACACGCATTAAAGCTTAGAGATAGTTATCCGGAGGCATGTAATGCTCTAATAGACGACACATACATGGATGACACCATTGTCAGCCGTCCCAGCGAGGGGGAATGTGTGAAGCTAGTAGAGGATCTGCCAAAGGTAACTGAGGGAATGGATATGAAAATTCAAAAATTCTATTCTAACTCTAAGTTAACGTTGAAATCACTCCCAAAAGACCTATTATCGTCTAAGATTCACTTTGAAGACAAGGAAGAAATTTTTGACTGTAACAAGGTTTTAGGAATGGTTTGGGACGCGAATACCGATTTGCTCACTTACAATGCTAAGTATAAAAGCACGATCGAATTCATTAATGCGGTAAACACACACACAAAAGTCTCTAAAAGCGAATGGACAAAGAGATTAATTTTGAGGTTAAGTGCGACCGTTTACGACCCTCTTGGTCTTATCTCACCATTCACTGTTAGAGCTAGAACAATCTTACAAACACTCTGGGGTGAAAATTTAGACTGGGATACACCAGTTCCCGATAAATATATAACTCTATGGAAAGTTTGGCTAGATGAACTGTTCGAATTACCAAAACTCATTAAAATTCCCAGGCATATCGGCCTCATGGAAAATTTAAAAGTCGAGCTACACGTATTTGTAGATGCTAGCACAAAAGTATTTGCGGCTACTGTGTATGCTAGAATTTTAAATAGACTAGAGGTAGATGGTTTTAATGAAAGTGACGTTATTGCAAGGGGGGAAAATCATGACCAAGGTCACCAAGGTCAGGTTGTTGCAGTAACGTTAATCACAGCTAAGGCTAGGGTCACGCCAACGAAAACAGAATCTGTTAGCCGCTTGGAGCTAGCAGCGTGCGTGATAGGTACTAGACTAGGGCTGACAGTTGCTAACGCAATGGACATAGATAAAAGCACTATTACTTTTTGGACCGATTCAACAAATTGTCTTTACTGGATTAACTCTCCATCCAGTTCACTTAAAACTTTTGTTGCAAACAGAGTAGGTGAAGTCCATACGCATAGCAAGCCCAGTCAATGGAGACATATACCTACAGATTTAAATCCAGCTGACATCCCTACTAGACTGCCTAAAATTCAAGATTTAGCCGGAAGTAAACTTTGGTGGAACGGCCCACGCTTCTTGTCCGAATCCATGACAAGTTGGCCTAAGCCATTTATTCCTCCCAAAGATATAGACGATGAAGCTAAGAATGAATTTAAGAAACTATTTACAGGTCAAATAGACATGGCTCAACAAGGTCTAATAGATCCAAGTAAATTTAGTGTCGGGAAAGTATGGGATGGCTACGATCAACTTCTAAGTTTGGCAACCTTAATCTTTAAACTAGCAAACCCGAAAAGGGACTACCCTAGAGCGAGAAAGCTAGCTAATAGATTCTTGGTAAGAAGATCGCAGCAGCACAGCGAAGATTTATCTAAAGTCTCAGAACAACTTAAAAAGGGAGAGAAAGTTTCTAAACCGTATCGAAGTTTCTTGCCATTTCTAGACGAAGCAGGTATCTTAAGGTCGAAAAGTAGATTAGCTAACGTTGACTACTTATCCTACGAGGTTAGGTATCCTGTCTTACTAGATAAGCAAGAATCTTTGACAAAACTCATAATTAGCTCAGCGCATTTCAAATTTGCACATACGATAGGGAATAGTTGTTGCAAGGCAGAAATTCGCAAGGGTTATGTGATTTTAGGTTTAGATAACACTCTGAAATCAGTAAGATCGAAATGCCTTGTCTGTCAAAAGCATTTAGCGACCCCAATTAAGCAACAAATGTCCGCTTTGCCAAGTTGGAGATTTGAAAAGCCTTTGAAGGCATTTGCTAATTGTGGTTTAGATTTTGCTGGCCCATTTGAACTTAAAGCATCAGGTAGAGGAAAGGCTAAGCCGAAGACTTACCTTCTTTTAATTACTTGTCTACAGACAAGAGCCGTCCATTTGGAGTTGACGGAGGCAATGACAATGTCGGCTACTTTGAATGCCATCTCCAGATTTGTTGACATTCGAGGAATGCCGCATTCCATTCTCTCAGACAACTTCTCGACGTTCGTGTCAAAAGATAAGGAATTAGAAAGCTGGGTAAGGTCAATTCAGACAGATGATTTAATAGCAACTACTAAGGCCAATGTTTGTTGGAAATTCATACCTCCTAGAGGACCTCATCATGGGGGAATCTATGAACGAATGGTCGGAGTAGCTAAAAGAGTATTAGAAAATCTTTGCCACACATCTGATTTGACAGTGGATGAGTTTCGGACTTTAGCTTATCGTGTGGCTAGCTTAGTCAACAGTAGACCACTGAGTAGACTTTCACTTTCTGAGGGGGAGCTCATCCTTACCCCTAATCACTTTTTGTTTGGAAATCTCGGTGGTAGTGTAACTACTGACAAAATTAACACTCATTCCCAAAGGTGGCATAGAGTTTGCGAGCTTTTGGACCAATTTTGGTCATTGTTTCTGACAAAGACGTTACTAGAGCTTAGGAACACTAGTAAGTGGCAGGAAGAACAGCACCA
>Ga0214170_1000647_pt1 | contig 11234 bp, 10 predicted proteins | sample TroBogEpilimnion_2_FD_153008 | JGI IMG/M metagenome (GOLD analysis project Ga0214170, IMG submission 153008) | Freshwater microbial communities from Trout Bog Lake, WI - 27JUN2007 epilimnion | ecosystem: Environmental > Aquatic > Freshwater > Lake > Epilimnion/Euphotic zone | place: Trout Bog... | reverse complement strand
GAGAGTGAGTTCGGATTTAAATGTTAAATCGCAACGCTTCTTTTGATAAATCTCAATGGGAAATTTTTCTTAAGCGAAAAACGTCAAAAGCAAGTGCGATTGCAACCACCGGAATTTTACTTGCCGCAGTTGTTGGACTGGCGGCGTGCGGTGCTGTTGGTCCTTACTCGGAAAGCACTGGACTCCCCAATCCTGCTTTCACTCCCGGATTCCTTAATCCAGCAGTAACACAAAACAATATCCACTCAAATATATGCATTGGTGGCTGGACTGCCACAGTCAGGCCACCAGTCACCTATACGAATCAACTGAAATATTCTCAGCTCCACTCAGGATATAACTTGAATGGCGATACAAACTTGAAGGATTACGAGGAAGATCACGAAGTGCCGCTCGAAGTTGGCGGCAATCCTTCAGACCCGCGCAACCTTTGGCCAGAGCCCCACAATGTTAAATATGGATCATTTGTAAAGGACCAGCTAGAGAATCAAATGCACCATCTCGTCTGCACGGGTGCCGTGACACTCAAGGCTGCCCAAGCAGTGTTTCTCACCAATTGGGAAGTTGGCTATCAAAAATACGTAGGCAGACTTCCGTAGGATTTACTCCGAGTGGGTGACCAAGATTTAAGCCGAATAAGTGATTTATCGCCTACTGAAATATCAAATGTCTTTTACAGCTTCGGGTCGAAAGTTGAACTTGTATGTGTCGCTTCCGAGCCAATATCGTGCTCATATTTATAACTTTCGATCGAATGTTGAACGTATATTTATAGCTTCAAACCGAAGGTTGAGCTCCTATTTATAACTTCCAGCCAAAGGCCTCGCCAATAATTCTTGCGCTAGCTCTTCCATCATGCCATTGCTTGGCGAACTCAACTCCCCCAACTGGCAGGGGCCGATTTGAAGCGACGTTTCGAATTTCCGCCTCAAGTGATTGTGGTGTGATGTTAATGATCGAAGCGGGAAGCGGTGTGAGTGGATGCATGCCCCGATCAACATGTGTCATAACAAGCCTGCCAGCCGCAAGCGCTTCTATTGGGAACACTCCCACCACTCCTAGGAATTGATCAATCACAACATCGGCTTGCGCCAACATTGAAGGTACTTCGTCGTGAGGTACAGGCGCGGGCTTGATGAATTCAATGACTCCTTCGATATGAAGCTTCTCTAAAACCGGAATAATCAGATCTGCGGATTTAAGCCATGACCTACTTGGAAGATAAAGCACTCGCAATTTTTCTTGAGAGTACATCGGTGAACTTTGCGCCACCTTATTAAACTTCGCGAAATCGATGACTACAGGTAGCCAGATTGCATCGGGAATTTCAATTAATAAATCTTGCGTAGAAACAAAAATAGGAATTTTCTTCTTGCGGATAATAGGGAGAAGAGCTCGATTTTCATTACTTCTTTTACGCAGATCATCTATTTCCGGAGCGCTGCTCTTGAACGGTGAGAATGTAGAGCGAGCGGCATGGGCATCAACATCCCGAATGTCACTACCGTGGAAAATCACTCCCACGCACTTACCGATGTGCTTAATAAGATCTAAATCTTCGAGAACCTGATGATCTCCATTGCGGATATTTTCCAGTCTGAACATGGGGCGTAGGGATTCGAAAAGCACAATATCTTTGGTTCGAGCAACCATCTCGGCTAGCTTTTGACGAGTGGGAAATTTCAACCACTCTTCGCGCGAGATCGCGAGGTCGGTGCTGAACCACTCCGAACTTGGATCACTTGAGATTCTTAACGATTGAGATGCAGCTCCACTGCGCGTAAGGCTTTGGGACCATTCCGTGCCTTGATTAGCTGAGTTAGTAGGTCCTATGAGGAATCGTGGTCGAGGAAGAAGACCGACTGACGGTGCAATCAAATTCAATGGACGCACTAACGCGAGAATAATTCGGCGAGCGATGCCCTGAGCGATGAGTTTGGATTCTCGCTTTGTTCGAACGCGCCAACGAAGAAAAGAGATCTTCTGGTCGTAGAGAAACTGGTGCAGGCGTTTACCAAGGAGCTTGCGCATGGGCTCAGTATGCCAGTCTCAGGTTAAATTAAGGCTTGAGGCTCTTCACTGATTCGTGACCGACATCCTTGGCTCGTTCATGAGTCTTGCGTAGTTGGAGTTCCAAGCTCTTCACTGCGACGTCAAAGGCAGCAAGATCATTGAATGCTTGGCCTTCAGAGCGAAGAAATGGACCACTTCCGTGAGATGTCAGGGTTACTAAATGCGAGGATTTTCCAAAGTGAGGATTCTGCTCATGTTTAATCTCAACTTTTATTCCATCCACGGGAATACTAAATCTTTCAAGACTTTTGAGTTTTTCACTCACGATATCCCTGAAGTCTTCCGCCAGAACTGCGCCGCGTGCATGAAAGATGATTTCCATATCAAAAAGGTACTCCGATCAATTAGGAGGTACAAGAGGGAAGGCAAAATATTGAAATAAATTTGACGTTAATTTGAAGTCAATGTGAGGTCAATATGAACGAGCGAATCCGGCCACCGGTGACGGACTGGCAACCGGAACACTCGTTTGTAAGACCTGTTGACACTAGCTCTAACTAGTTCTAAGTAGTTAGAGCTAGTTAGAGCTAGTTAGAGTAAATTCTGGATTGTTAGAACTAATCAGAATTAGCAAGACCTCGCAAGACCTCGCAAGACCTCGCAAGACCCAGTGAGGCCTCATAGGCCCTGAGTTATTAGAGGCCAAGCATTGGCTTAAGTCGGCGCAAGATTCCCTTCTTCTGCGGAGCCTTGGCTGGAGCTAGCTTGTCACTTGGGTCTTTTAACTCCTTCATCATTTGAGCAACTCGTGCGCCATGAGGAGCCTTGACCGTGGCAGTCTTCGGTGTAGTTGGTAGTACTGGAATAGTGGGAGTGGCAGGGATCGCTGGTGCTGCTGGCGCCATAGGTGTGACTGGGGCGGGGATTAGTGCTCCCCCACTTTTAGGTGCGACTAGGTTAGCGACACCGAATGCAGCGCTTTCAATACCTGCGCTCTTCACTGACTTAGCTGTTGAGTTTGAAGCCTTAACTACTTTCGCTGACTTATTCGCCTTAGCAACCTTGACTGGCTTAGCAACCTTCGCTGCTTTCGCTGGCTTTGCAACCTTCGCTGCTTTCGCTGGCTTTGCAACCTTCGCTGCTTTCGCTGGCTTTGCAACCTTTGCTGGCTTATTCGCACTAGCAACCTTAACTGGCTTAGAAGCCTTTGCTGCTTTCGCTGCCTTGATTGCATTAACGAGTCCGGCAGCACTTACAGCAGCAGTTGTTGCAGTTTTCGCTGTAATGGCAGAATCCTTTGAAACCCGAACGCCAGTCGCAGTTCCTGCAGCGACTGCTGGAGTTACGGTTCCTGCAGCGACGGCTGGAGTGGTGAGATCTACAGGTTCAACGATCATCTCCTTTTTAGCAATAGTTGCCTTCTTACCGGCTGCGTTCTTTTTGGTCTGAGCAGCTTTCTTTGCCTGCGCATTCTGCTTTACGGGAGTTGAACGGGTTGTGGTTTTTGCAGAAGCCACTTTCTTCACAGTTGCAGACTTAACGGGTGCTGATTTCTTTACAGTTACAGACTTAACGGGTGCTGATTTCTTTACAGTTACAGACTTAACGGGTGCTGATTTCTTTACAGTTACAGACTTAACGGGTGCTGCCTTTTTAGTGACGGCTGCCTTTCTTACGCCAGAGATCTTCTTTACTGGTGTTGCCTTCTTTGCCGACGCAGACTTGATAGGTGCTACGGCTTTTTTGCTTGCGACCATCTTCTTAGTCGCTGCTGCGCCCTTGAGTGAAACACGCTTCGCTGGAGTAACACTCTTGACGGCCGCAACTCGCTTGGCTGTAGTTGCGCGAGTGACAATTGCGCTCTTCTTTGCAGTACTTACTCGCTTGGCTGTGGTCGCACGCTTGGCGACAGGAGATTTACGCGTGGCATTCTTTGATGCAACCGCGCGCTTTGCAACGGGAGCCTTACGCGCAACAGCCGCGCGCTTTGCAACGGGAGCCTTACGCGCAACAGCCGCACGCTTCGCAACTGGTGCCTTACGTGCGACAACAGCACGCTTCGCAACAGGAGCCTTCTTTGCAACAACGCTCTGAGCAGCCGCAGCTCGAGGCGAGGCATTTGCCACAGTCGCATCCAAGCCAACTGGCACAACCATCGCGCCAACCAGTGTCAGGCCAACCAGGCTCTTAACGAGGCCACGATTGCGAGGTGAGCCAGTTTGTCGCCCGCCCGAATTAGCCAGTGCACCAACTGAATGTGAGCTTGCTCCGTCTTGTCGGAATTTTCGAGATTGAGATTGATCTCTGTTTCCCATGTGATTAGAACCTTTCGTAATTGTCAGCGGGCTTCTACCCGCGTGAATGAGGCGATTCTGCTCACTTGGCCATCGGCACGAACGGAGCAAGTTGCCCGCCTGTGCACAGAACTGGCCTTGGGATGGCAGACTTACCCTCATGCCCACAAACCAAGATTTCGTTCCAAAAATTCAGGTTTTTGAGCCGCACCGTGCCTCACTGCCACCACTGATCCCTTACATCAAGGAATTTTGGAAGCGCCGCACCTTCGCGATCGAACTTGCTCGCTTCAGCGACAAAGCTGAATATCTCGATTCCCGTCTAGGAAAAGTCTGGCTCGTACTCAACCCTCTCCTTCTTGGCATGGTCTATTACCTGGTCGTCACGATCATTCGAGGCGGTCACAAGGGAACTGGACTCACAACCCTTGATCATCTCCTGATTGGACTCTTCACTTTCTACTTCGCCCAAAACTGCGTGACAGCAGGAGCTCAATCCATCACCATGGGTGGTCGCTTGATCCTCAATCAGGCATTCCCACGAGCGCTTCTACCTTTCGCGACAGCGATTCAGGCTTTCCAGCAATTTGTACCAACCATCCCGGTGTACATCTTTATCTTGGTAACAGGTAAATATTTCTATCCTGCCACCCAAGTCCCCGGCTGGACCTTTAACTTCCTATGGATTCCATTCATTCTTGTTTGCGTTGCTCTCACTGGCTTCGGTCTAGCGCTCGTATTTGCGACGCTTAACGTCTACTTCCGCGATACAAACAAGTTACTGACCTACATCACTCGTATCTGGATGTATCTCTCACCAGTCCTTTGGTTGCCAGAGACTCTTCATGGAATGGGTCGACTACTCCTTTACGTAAATCCACTCGGTCCAGCACTCACTGCAACATCCGATGTATGGATTAGCGGTAAAGGCCCTCACGGCTTGATTATTTTCGGTTGCCTCTTCTGGGCAATTGCCTCTATCGGAATCGGTGGATACTTCTTCATCTCCCGCGAGCGAGATTTCGCGATCCGTATCTGATGACTATCCGTCGCCTACATTCTGCGCACCTTGCGCCTGTCACCGTGGAGATGAATTAACGTGAGTTCTGACAAAAAGTTTCTCGATGTATCGCATGTCAGCAAAAACGCTGCACCCATGCCAGAAGAACTTGCCATCCGTATCGAGGAGCTCTCGATCAGCTACAAGGTGAGCCTTGAAGCAAAACGCACGTTAAAAAATGCCGTGATGCGTGCAAGCCTTAGACAAGAAGCACGAGTTCGCTCAATTGATGCAATTAAGAAACTCTCACTCGATGTTCCCCACGGTTCAGTTCTTGGAATTGTTGGCTCTAACGGCGCTGGTAAGTCAACGCTCATGCGTTGCATCGCCGGAATTCTTTCTCCTACCGAGGGCCGTGTAACCGTTAACGGCAAAATCTCTACTCTTCTTGCACTCGGCGTTGGTTTTAACCCCGCCCTATCCGGTCGTGATAACATCATTCTCGGTGGCCTCGCTTCGGGATTAACCAAAGAAGAGATTGAAAGTAAGACGGATGAAATCGCCGAATTTGCTGCGCTTCCAGACGGCTTTATCGATCTCCCAGTGCGCACATACTCAAGCGGTATGTATGGTCGCCTCTCATTTAGCGTTGCTGTCAGCATGACACCAGATATCTTGTTGCTCGATGAAGCACTCTCCGCAGGAGACGCAGCATTTAAGGAAAAGTCCTTCGAGCGCATGCGCCAACTCTGCGCCGAAGCACGAACTATTTTGATTGTCTCTCACGCACTTGCCACAGTGACAGATCTCTGCGACACCGCTATCTGGATGCACAAAGGCTCCCTCCTATCTAAGGGCAAGCCTGAGGAGATCGTCGATCAATATCTTAAATTCTTGAATGTCGGTTCACTTCCTTCAAATTACGAAGATATGTAGGCACTGATCAGATGTCGCAGAAAATCGATGTCTCGATCATTTCATCTGGCGCCAATATTGCTGATGCGCGTTTGCATCGCCTCACCAATGCCCTGCTTCGCCAAGGGCTTACCGTTGAAATTTTCGCTCCAGGAAACCCTGCCGATGCACCTGCGATAACACAGGCTGAAAATGGCGAGTTCTATCCCGCATCCACACCTCTCATAGTTCGTAGCTGCACAACTCCGTGGACACGAGGCAAGGGATTTTTGCCTCGATACATTCGAAGTCGCACATTTGTTTTCAGAGCGCGAGGCAAAGTTATTTATGCGATCTCCCCTGAAGCATTTATGCCAGCGTATTCATGGGTAAAACTTCGTAATCTATTGTTGATCAATAACAGTAGAAGAAAATTCGCTGTCGATCTCTACGAGGATTACATCCGACTACTTCAGGATCGCGCTTGGACTAAGAAATATTTCGGCTTACTTGGTGTGATTGCAAAGAGTGATACTCGAAGTGCACTCTGGGCTGCATCGCGCGCTGACCTCACAACTGTCGCAGATATCCAAGTCCCGCCATTTGATGCGAAAAATCGCTTGGTTGTTCGAAACCTTCCCGACCTTTCACTTTTGACCGATAGCGGCGAGCGCAGCACCACTCCCCGAGCAATCTATATCGGTGATATGCGCAGATCCCGCGGCCTAGCAATGATGCTCGATGTTGCAGAGAAAGCCACTCGCTGGGAGTTTGATCTCGTCGGCCCCATTGCTCCAGCCGATCAAGAGTTTGTAAAAGATTGGATTGCTTCACATTTTGATGATGCAGCAGGCCGGGTCCGCTTTCACGGAAAATTGCCACCTCGCGATGCCTGGAAATTTGCACAAGGCGCATGGGTAGGACTCTCGCTACTTGAGCAAACCCCGGCTTTTGTGGAAGCAGTGCCCTCCAAGCTCTATGAATATATGGCGATAGGACTAGCTACTATCTCGACTCCTCTGCCTCGCTGCATCAAATTAATTGATGCCAGTGGTGGCGGGGCGATTGCAGCCAGCAGCGATGATGTGGCCAATCAGCTAGAGAATTGGCTCGAAAATCCCAAGGACTTGGATGCAGTCCGAACCCGCGCACGCCAGTGGGCTAAGGAGAACTTAGATTCCGCGGCCGAATACGGTCGATTTGCCGAAGCCATAGAGCTCCTCACGCAAAACTAGACCCACGTCGTTTTGCTAGAGCCACTTCAGATCACCATATCCGTGGCAAAACTAGACCCACCCCCGATCGAAACAAGCGCGAAATCGGTTCATTTCACCCCTCGACGCTAGACTTACCGCGTGTCTGACACCCTCAAACCAGCTCGCATTTTGCCCAGCGCCGATGTCGATCCGACAGCGACAATTGGTGATGGCAGCTCAATCTGGCACCTAGCCCAGATCCGTGATGGGGTCAGCCTGGGAACGCAGTGCATCATCGGACGTGGCGCCTACGTAGGTAGCGGTGTCACCATGGGCAATAACTGCAAAGTTCAAAATTATGCGCTGGTCTACGAACCTGCCGTCATCGGCAACGGCGTTTTTATCGGCCCAGCAGCCGTTCTCACCAATGACCAATTCCCACGTGCAGTCAATACCGATATGAGCCTGAAGAGTGGTTCAGACTGGGATGCCGTTGGAGTAACTATTAAAGATGGCGCCAGTATCGGCGCACGAGCCGTAGCGATTGCACCAGTAACAATCGGTCGATGGGCTTTGGTAGCTGCCGGTGCGGTAGTCACCAAGGATGTTCCAGATTTCGCGCTTGTGGCGGGAGTCCCAGCAAAAAGAATCCGTTGGGTGGGTCGTGCAGGGGTTCCACTGGAGAAAATCGACGATAATCGCTTCCGTTGCCCAGTAGATCAGAGCATCTACACGCAGATTTCAGAGAATGAACTAGTAGAAGAGAGCGTCCATTGATTCCAGCAGCCCGTCCAATAATCGGCGATGAAGAGCGTGAGGCAGTTGATCGCGTACTTCGCACAGGAATGATGGCTCAAGGTCCAGAAGTTAAGGCCTTTGAAGAAGAGTTCTCCGCATTTGTCGGCGGTCGCCACTGCATCGCTGTTAACTCTGGAACCTCTGCGCTTCACCTCGGATTCTTGGCTGCCGGCCTAAAAGCTGGCGATGAAGTAATCGTTCCTTCCTTTTCATTTGCAGCAACCGCCAACTCGGTTGCGCTCGCAGGTGGCGTACCAGTCTTTGCTGATATCGACCCTAAGACTTTTAATATGGATCCAGCTCACGTCGAAACTCTGATCACAGAGAAGACCAAGGGAATTATGCCTGTTCATCTCTATGGTCACATGGCAGATATGGATGTTTTCGAGGCTATCGGCAAGAAGCACGGGATCACAATTTACGAAGACTCTGCGCAAGCACACCTTGCTTCACTTCACGGACGTCGCTCGGGTGAATGGGGCAAGGTCGCATCCTTCTCCTTCTACCCAACAAAGAATATGACGTCGGGTGAAGGCGGAATGATTGTGACTGATGATGATCATGTCGATCATCTCGCCCGCATGCTCCGCAACCAAGGTGGAGTTATTCGTTATCAAAACGAGATTGTCGGATTTAACAACCGCATGACCGATATTCATGCTGCTATTGGACGTGTTCAAGTAACTAAGGTCGAAGCGTGGACACAAAAGCGCCGCGAAAATGCTGCATACCTAGATGCCAACTTAAAGGGCGTCATCACTCCATACGTACGCCCTGGTTCTGAGCACTCCTACCACCAGTACACAATTCGCATTCCTGGAGCAACAGGTGCCAGCCGCGATGCGATGATCGCAGCAATTAAAGAAGGCGGCGTTGGTTGTGACGTTTACTATCCAACTCCAATCCATCGTCTGCCATCGTTTAATCAGAAGCTTGATCTTCCTATGACCGAAATGGTTGTTCAGGAAGTTATCTCTATTCCGGTTCATCCTTCATTGACTCAAGCAGAACTTGAGCAAGTAGTCAGCGTTGTTAACGACGTTGTTGCGAAGGCGTAATAACTTTTCACACACCAGTATGGAGAAGACTCGATGAGCGAACAGAAGAAATTACGTGCAGGCCTTGTAGGTCTTGGCATGATGGGTCGTCACCATGCTCGCGTCCTTAGCTCCCTCGAAGGTGTAGAACTCGTTGGCGTCTGTGATCCGATGGGTGATCCACACAATGTCGCAGGTAATCGTCCTTGGGTAAAGACTGTCGAGGAACTGATTGCTCTCGGAATTGATTACGCGATGGTTGCAGCTCCTACTCAATTTCATGAAGATCTCGCACTCGCACTAGCTGATGCCGGAGTTCATGCTCTTATCGAAAAGCCACTTGCTGTTGACACTCCTGCCGCTGAACGCATCACCGATGCCTTTGCAGCCAAGGGACTTGTAGGCGCTGTCGGGCATATCGAGCGTTACAACCCAGCACTTCAGCAACTTCGAGCTCGCCTCGATGCTGGCGAGCTAGGAAGCGTCTATCAAATTGCTACTCGTCGCCAAGGTCCTTTTCCCGCACGAATCGCAGATGTCGGAGTGATCAAAGATTTAGCTACTCACGATATCGATCTCACCGCTTGGGTAGCTCGCTCTCCTTTTGTGAGTGTTAGCGCAAAAACTGCCCACAAATCTGGCCGCGATCACGAAGATATGGTTGCCGCTGTTGGTGAGCTAGAGAATGGAATTATCACCAACCACTTAGTTAATTGGCTGACACCGTTTAAAGAACGCCTCACCGTTGTCACCGGAGAGCGCGGCACACTCGTTGCAGACACACTCACAGCAGATCTCACTTTCTATGCAAATGCTTCAGTTGATACGCAATGGGATGCGGTCGCCTCATTCCGTGGAGTCTCTGAAGGAGATGTCATTCGCTACGCATTTGCAAAACCAGAACCGCTTAAAACCGAGCACGAAGCTTTCCGCGATGCCGTACTAGGCCTTGACGGTGCCAAAGAACGAATTGTCACAATGGAACAAGGTTTGGCAACTGTTCGAGTTGCTACAGCGATGATCGATAGCGCCAACTCTGGCCAAGCGATCACAATTGCGAAGGGACGTTAATCGTGAATATTGCTGTCGTTGCTCTTGGAAAAATTGGGCTGCCACTGGCTGTGCAGTTCGCCAAGAAGGGGCACCACGTCATCGGTTGTGACGTCAATCAAAAGACTGTCGATCTCATCAATGCGGGCACCGAGCCATTTCCTGGCGAAGCGTTCCTCGATGATTTCCTGAAAGAGGTAGTCAATTCTGGTCATCTTGTAGCAACGACCGATACAACAACAGCGGTACGCCAAGCTGATGCCGTAGTTATCGTCGTTCCTCTTTTTGTTAACGAAGAAGGTATTCCTGACTTTGGCTGGATGGATGCAGCCACAGAGAAGATCGCTGCTGGATTAAAGCCGGGCACCTTGGTTTCTTATGAAACTACTCTCCCTGTTGGAACTACTCGCAACCGTTTCGCTCCAGCCCTAGAGGCAGGTTCTGGACTCAAAGCTGGCGTGGACTTTGATCTTGTCTTCTCTCCCGAGAGAGTTCTGACCGGACGCGTCTTTGCGGATCTACGCAAATATCCAAAGCTTGTTGGCGGAATAAACGCGCAGAGCACCGCAGCCGGAGTTGCTTTCTACGAAAAGGTTCTTGATTTCGATGATCGTCCAGATCTCACAACTAAGAATGGCGTCTGGGATCTTGGCACTTCTGAAGCAAGTGAAATGGCGAAGTTGGCTGAGACCACGTATCGCGATGTAAATATTGCGCTAGCAAATCAGTTCGCAATTTTTGCTGAAGGTGCAAACATTGATATTGCAAAGGTGATTGCAGCTTCGAATTCACAGCCTTACAGCCACATCCATCAACCTGGCATTGCAGTCGGTGGCCACTGCATTCCGATCTATCCTCGCTTCTACCTGTGGAACGATCCAGAAGCTACGGTTGTTCGTTCAGCCCGTGAGGCAAATGCGGCGATGCCTGCTCATGCTGTTACCTTGCTTGC
>Ga0214170_1000643_pt1 | contig 11256 bp, 21 predicted proteins | sample TroBogEpilimnion_2_FD_153008 | JGI IMG/M metagenome (GOLD analysis project Ga0214170, IMG submission 153008) | Freshwater microbial communities from Trout Bog Lake, WI - 27JUN2007 epilimnion | ecosystem: Environmental > Aquatic > Freshwater > Lake > Epilimnion/Euphotic zone | place: Trout Bog... | reverse complement strand
ATTGTCCAACGGTCAAAACAATACCCGCTAGTTGCTGAAGTGAAGTTTCTCTGATTGATGCGGAAGTCACCATTGATTATTTTATTCTTACCAGCCGTAAAAGTTGGCCCTGCCCAAGACACTCCACCACCAGCAGAAGAGTTTGCCACGAGTGTTGAGCCGTCAGCGCCTACGCCGAGGTTAGTGACTGTTGAAGCTCCTGTACCGACAACGAGATCGCCCTTAGCGGTAACTACAGATGAGAAAGCTAATCCTTGTACACCCTGCAAGCCTTGAACGCCTTGTGTACCCGTTGTGCCTTGAGTTCCGGTGCTTCCCTGAAGTCCTTGAGTACCCTGAGTTCCATTAGAGCCGTTAGCACCTTGCGCGCCTTGTGAACCGATAGTTCCTTGTGCGCCTGTCGCGCCAGTAGTTCCTTGTGAACCCGTAGAGCCTGTTGCACCTTGAGAACCAGTAATGCCTTGAACGCCTTGTGCGCCAGTTGTTCCCTGCGTTCCTGTTGAACCAGTAGAGCCTTGCGCGCCAGTAGCACCCTGAGTACCCGTTGCGCCAGTCGTACCTTGCGAGCCAGTAGTTCCCTGAGCGCCTGTTGCTCCTTGCGCTCCCGCAGTTCCCTGTGTTCCAGTAGTTCCCTGAGAGCCAATAGCTCCTTGAAGTCCCTGTGTGCCTTGAGCGCCAGTTGCGCCCTGCAAGCCCTGAGTACCTTGAGAGCCTACGCCAGATGTTGCGGTGAAAAGGATTGAGTCTGTGCCGATTTGTAGAGAGCCGTCAGCGTTAGAACCCATGCCGTACTGAATCCACGAAGTAGCTGCGTTAGCGTTTCCTGATGTTACATAAAGATAATCGCCGGGTTCAACCTGAGCCAAAACTGAGTTGTTGTAGTCAGTAGCGCGAGTCAATACCCATGGTCTGCCAGCAGGGTTGTTCTTACCTGCATCGGTGACGGTGTAAATACCGTTCTGGGTTTGAGTGGTTTGGTTCTTAACAAGTACGCGATCATTGAGAGCAAGGTTTACGACATCAATAGTGATAATGCCGTTAGCCGAAGCGGTGATCTTTGCACCAATACCTGTGCCGCCTTCGGCATCGGTAGTTCCTGCGGTGTAAGTAGCAGCAAGGTTAGCCGTTGTCGCAACGCGGGCAGAAGCGTGAGCGTTAGCAGAGCTGATACCGCCCTGAATACCCTGAGTACCTTGCGCGCCTTGTGTGCCGAGTGCGCCTTGTGTTCCTGTTGCGCCTTGACTACCTGTCGTGCCTTGCAATCCTTGAATACCCTGAGCGCCAGTTGAACCCTGTGTGCCAGTAGCTCCTTGTGTTCCAGTCGTACCCTGAGAACCTGTAACACCTTGCGCACCTGTTGTGCCTTGAGTTCCCTGAGAACCCGTGTTACCCGTGATGCCTTGAGTACCTGTTGCACCCTGAGAGCCAGTTGTGCCTTGCGTACCTTGAGAACCTGTGTTGCCAATTGCCCCTTGTAAACCTTGAAGCCCTTGAATACCTTGAACACCCTGAGTGCCAGTTGCACCCTGCGAGCCCGTGTTACCCGTTGTGCCTTGGCGACCTTGAATACCCTGAACACCTTGGCTGCCAGTAATACCTTGAACGCCTTGTGAGCCAGTAATGCCTTGGATACCCTGCGCGCCTGTAGAGCCTTGCGCTCCAGTTATGCCCTGAACGCCCTGAGCGCCAATCGTTCCTTGTATGCCTTGGATGCCTTGTGTTCCCTGTACGCCCTGAATACCTTGGATTCCTTGGATACCTTGTGGGCCTTGGATGCCGTTGATACCAGCAGCAGCTACGGTGATGACTGGGGTTATAGCTTGAACATTGATGATGTCGCTCATCGAGAAACCTCAGCGTTCACTTGAACAGTTCCACATCCCAAATAGAGATTACCTGTCGAGCCTTGAAGCACTAAGTCCCACTCATACTTGCCCGGTGCAACATTGACTTCAGCTGCGATCTGCACCTGCGGGTTGGTGTTGGGCTGAAAGGTGATGCCGTTGCCTACGCTCAAAGAAAGCGCGGCAGTTTTGGCAAGCGCAGATGTGCGAAATTGCAACATAGGCGTATAACCCGTGAGGTTTATGAGGTTGCCTTGTGCATCTGTGTATTCAAAGCCAATAGTCCAGTTCTGGTTCTGGCGCAAAATGAGGTTGAGTGGGTCAGGAGTTTGGCTGAGTGATTGAGCCGTCATTGATTTCTCCTAAAGTGTTGAACCGCATTTCATACATACGAAAGCAGATTTGATATTGGGGAAGGAACAAACAGGACAGAGTTTGCCGAGAGCCGACAAACTTGTTAAAGATGCTGAGCCTTCACTCAATTCAGTCAATGCCCAGACCAACGCATCCATACGGTCTGGCGAATCTTTACTTACACCCGGCTCCCACTCGCACATCTGTTCCTCAAGTTCAGGGAACATACCGATATGGTGAACGCGACCTTGCTCGTAAAGTGAGGCGATAGGTTCGGCGCGTACTGCTTTACCGCGTGTTGCCGTCACCTTCTTAACGGGAAGGTTGGGATTTACTTGCTGCAATAGATGAACTACCAAATCGCCGCCGTTGTTCGTTTCTGCGATGATGCGGTCTGCTTTGTATAGTTCAAAGTTAGATGTGATCTTACGCGCCCATGTATCAGGGCTGGCCTTCATAGATGAATCGTCAAGAATGTAATAGTGTCCGTCAGCTGCATAACCAGCAGTCACGATACCTGTAAGGTCTGAATCTTCGCCGCTAGTTACGGCAGGGTCAACGCCTACGACTACGCGAATGAGCGCAGGTACTTGATCGGGCTTAATGCGAGATGCTTCAATCTGGTTTCTATTCCAAAGAGCGCCGGGGTTATCATCTAGGACTTCACCGAATAATTCTTGCCTTCCCAACCGCGTGTTAGCGTAGCGGTTCTGCATCTCAAGCAAAGCAGACTCAGAGAGGTTGTCAGCGTTATCAAATGTCGAGCCACGCGTGACAAAGGTAGATTTTTTATTAAGTAATTCTTTAATCAGTTTAGTCGGGCGAGGCGTTGTCGTAATAACGATCTGAGGATGATCGCCCAAGCGCATACCGAACTGCAACTGATCCCAAGTATCGGGTTTCTCCCAAGCAGCTAATTCATCACACCAAGCGCCGTGATGTTGTGGGCCACGAAGTCTGTCAGGTTCCTCAGCCGAGAAGCCTTTAATGCGTGAGCCGTTAGGAAATGTGTAAGCAAAGTTTGATCTATTGTAAGCCTTGTCGTCATAAATGCCGTAGCGCTTAATAACGCTTATCAGCCCAGACTCACCCTCAAAGCAGGTATCTCGTATATCAGCCGAGGTTCTGGCTACTACCGCCCAACGGGTCTTCTTCTGACTCAGGGCTTGCCAAACTATCCACTCCGCGCCCGTTCTCGTCTTGCCCCATCCGCGACCCGATAGAATCATCCAAGTCTGCCAGTTGTTCTCCGGCGGTAATTGGTTCGATCTCGCTGTTGATTTCCAATACAGTCTGCTCGCCGTCTGAATGTCCGAGGGCAGCAATTCGAGCTTCTGCGATGAGATAGGCGAACTGTCTAACGCGTTCATCTAAATCGCCCCCATCTAATACCGTGACCTCGTTCTGCACCTTAATTGGTGTATCTAGTCCGAGTAGTCTAGCGCGCCTTTCCATGAGGCGTACAATGGTATTGACTGAAGCGTTATCGCCTTTCATGGCTTTAGGCCAAAGTGCTAGTTGTAGTCTGTCTATGCGGTCAAGTTCTGCTTCTCTAAGTTCATCTGCGGGTTGTTGCTGTGTGCGCTTTAGCGCCCGTTTATAGGCTGCATACGCGCCTGTGTGATCGGCGTAACCGACTTCCTCGGCGATTCTCTGCCAAGTCAATCCTGCTCGGCGTAACTCCAGCACCTTGTTCTCTTTATCAAAGAGTTCTGGGCTAGGTACTGCGGCGTTGTGATTTGGCATAGATGGATTACTTACGGTTCACAAGCTCGGCTTTTTGCCCTGTAAGGGTTTCCCAACGCTTGACGATTACATCACAGTATTTAGGGTCTAGCTCCATCATGTAGCAGGTGCGGTTAGCCTGTTCGGCTGCTATCAAAGTTGAACCCGAGCCGCCAAATACATCAACAATAATTTCATTTTCTTTACTGCTATTTTTTATAGCATATTCAATTAAAGGAATTGGTTTCATTGTTGGGTGAAGATCATTTTTTAATGTTCTTTGAAATTGCCATATATCTTCTTGTTCGTAACGCTCACCGTAAAAAGCACCGGGTTTGCATCCATAAACAATTGGTTCATAACGGCTTTTATAATCTTTGCCGCTTAATGTTGCTTGATTTTTCATCCAAACAAGAATTGATTTCCATTCAAATCCTGTTTTTTTTAATGGAACAAGCAGTTCATCTAAAGTTAAATCGCAAAATGTAAAATACCAAGATTTAGGATTTAATTGCCAAAGATTTTGTAAAACTGCTGTAATGAATTTATTAAATTCATTTTTGTCTAAAGCATCATTTTTAATAATATCGTAATTTGTGTTAATAGATTTGTAATTATTAACTTTTTGTCCATTTACAGTTGTATTACTTAATAATTGCCCTTTGAATTCAACATTGTAAGGTGGGTCAGTAAACACCATATCTGCCTTTGCGCCGTTCATCAGCCGTTCAACGCTGGCTAAATCCGTACTATCTCCGCACATCAAGCGATGACGATTTAGCTGGTAAATGTCACCTAGCTTGCTTACAGGCTCAACGGGTGGCTCAGGTACTTCATCCTCATCCACATCGCCGTCAATGTCAGCGAGCGCAGGTACTTCAAATCCTAGTTGTTCAATATCCCAGTCAGCATCCTGTAATTCTAGGAGCTGCTTGGCAAGTTCTGATTCATCCCACTCAGCCAGTTCAGCCGTTCTGTTGTCGGCAAGCGCATAGGCTTTAGCGGTGTCGTTGTCCCAATCCTCAGGAACTTCGGACACTTCAATCTCTGTCCAGCCTAAAGAGCGCGCAGCCTCTAGGGTTCCGTTGCCCGCTAAGACAACGCCACGGTGAACCACTAGAGGCTTGCGTTGTCCGAACTTTAGCAAAGATGCAGCAATTGCATCAAGGTTACGCTGCGAGTGTTTGCGAGCGTTCTTGGGGTCAAGAGATAGTTCTGTGATCTGTATTTTCACGGTTGCCCCCCGATGAAAGATTTAAGCGTTCGTCCAAGAGGTCATCTATTGCCTCTTGAATCGTTTGGCGTTTGCGCCAATCCATGCGGTTTCCGTATTGGTCAATTTTGAGGCGATCGTTAAGGTAACCGATAGCTTCATCAAGCTCGGCGATTGTGACTTCGCCAGACACTATGACCACAGATAGGCTCGCTTTCGTTGAGCCTTCGCTAAGCAGACAAAATCCACTCTAAATACATAGTACACCATAGAGTCAAATCAAGCAAATCGCTTCATGTGCTTGAGCGCCCTGCGCCTGTCGTAAGCCTTTTGTAAGGCATCAAGGTCATACAAGTAGCCGTCAGGCTTAATGTTGTCCTCTTGAATCCAACGCCTAACAGTTTTATTGGTTACCGAATAAAGCATAGCTGCTTCATCCACCGAAATCTTAGGCATCAATCATCTTTCCTAGCAGTCGCCATTTGGTTGAATCCCATACGGTATCGCAGACTCGACACTTAACCTCTAATGAGCGTTCAAGTTGTCCGGGGTTAACGCGGAGAGATGCCCCACAAGGCTTGCCTTCTTCATTAACCGTAGGGCATTTCCCCAACACTATATCCTCTGACTTATGGCCTAAGACCATTTTGATTCTGTTGGTCGTGATAATAATTGTCCGAACGAGCTTATCTGCCTCTGGGTATTCAGATCGAATCCACTCAGAGCGCTTAGAGATGTATTGCGTGGTCAAGATGATTCGAGCAAGTTCATCCATACGGCGCTCGCCAGTCCAAGTGATTTTCATTTCGTGGCGAATCTCACGCATCTTCTGTTCATGCTCCATAAGTGGCACAGAAATCCCCCCAGATCGTAGGTGTAGCGTTTCTAAGCGTACTGGTATCGGTGAGGATTCTCCGCTACCTGATACGCGCTCGCCTTGAGTGCCTTTGCTTGGTAGCAACTCTGCTTCAAGCTCTTTGTATCGTGCTGGAAACTTAACGACCTCAGACATGGCAAATTGCCAGCAGCTATCACAAACAGAATACTCAGAAGCCCTACGGCAGTTAGCGCATTTCACTTCTTACGATTGACCTTGTATTTCTTGGTGTTGCAATTGTCATCAGTAACTTCAAAATCGTGCGATTCATTTGACACTTCTAGCAGATAACCTTTTTGAGCAAAAACATCAACAAATAAAGTCAATAATTTATTTGATTCATTTACATTGTTTTGCAAATCTTTAACATCGGCTAATAGCGTGCCAATTTGTTCATCTTGTTTTGAAATAACAATTTCAAGGCTTTTTATATGATTACGCAAGTTGCCAACAGTATCCATGAAAAGATAAATTGTTGGAAAACTTAGCAACCTATGTTCCAATCGAGTTTTAGTAACAAACATTATTTGCCCTCTCTCGCAGCTTTAACGGCTTCAACATCCTCGCGGTTGTAAAAGACCTTCTTACCTTCACGCTTTACCCAAACAAGAATCTTGCGATACTGCAACTGGTAAAGGTGATTGGCTTTAATGCCAAGGTGTTCTTGAACTTCTTTAGAGGTCATTAGCTCCATGAGGTTGCGCCCCATGAAGGCTCATCTTGAACTGGCTTTTGGCGAGCGCCACGAAGGGCTTGCGCTTTAAGTGGCTCGGTGATCTTTGTTGCTTTGATCTCGTAGGCAATCTTGCGTGTGCCATCTTTGGCATCGTATTCGGTGATTACCAACTCGCCAGTTACTTCTAACTTCTGACCCTTAGTAACTGCATCTGCAACAACTTCTGCCTGACGACCTGTAACTGATACGCCGTACCAAATAGTTAGACCGTCTTGCCATTCGCCGCCTTTGTTAAAGCGTTGAGAATCTGCAAGTGAGAAATTAGCAACTGCGAAATCGCCGTTCTTGCCTTTAATAAACTTTAGTTCTGGGTCTTTACCAACTGCGCCCGTTACTGTGATTGTTGCCATCCTGCTCTCCCTCTATGTATGTTCCGTCTTGCGCCAACCTTACAGGATTTCGCCCAAATACGCTTACAGGCACATCCTCTGGGTTTTGGTATGCCGAAACCATCCAGCCTTTTTCAGTAGCTTCTTTAGGGCGCAAGTGAATTGAGTGTGTACCGAGGTTATGGCATTTATGGCAGACTGCTACGAGATTAGCAACCTCATCTTTACCGCCTCGGCTTTTTAACTTTCGGTGATGTAGCGCCAAGTCGTGCGATGGAACACCGCAACGCTCACAATACCCACGCGATCTCGCCAATACTGTTTCGGCGATTTGTTTATCCAATAATGCCGTAGATTTCTCTTGAACTAAAGATTTTGTAATCCTGACCATCTACCTTGATAGGTACGCCTGAGTGCTGGTGGAATGTCACGCGATCGCCAACTGCGATATCTAGCGCAATGCGAACGCCGTTTTCGTATCTGCCGGGGCCAACTGCAACAACAGTTCCCTCTTGTGGTAGTTCTTTGGCTGAATCAACAAGGATAATTCCTGATGTTGTCTTTTCCTCGATTGGGTCAAGCTCAACAACAACTCTATCTTCTAAAGGTTTAATCATTTCCATTTCTCCTGTTCGTAATACATAAAGGGTGGTGCGGTGTATGGGTCTTTATTGGCTGCGATCTCCAATGCCTTTTTCATGCTCGCTCCTGCTTTAAGCGCTCCGATAGCCAGCGAACTTCCTGAGCCAATACCATATATGCCATCAATATCAAGGCAAATGGCAAAGTCATCGCTAATGTCAAATATCTGACCACCAAGCGCAATGAGAAATGCAAAACTGCCTTCATCATCTTTATCCTCATCCCACTTGTAGTCATTGTCTTTGAAAGCCCGCTTCATTGACGGGACAACTTTACTAGCAAAAAAATGGTACAAGTCTTTTTTATCTTTATCTGTCGGGTTAGGTGGCGACCATAAATGCTGAATGATGTCGCAAACTGAACTCAATCCAGCTCCAGCAATTATGTATTGCCCGCGCTCTACGACTTTCACCATCTGCGGGTGAACATATTTGCGGTTAGATGTGACCAATGAATCCGCGCCGATAACGGCTTTGGTGGGGGTTACTTTCCCGACAATGGTGGTCACTTGCGAATCTTAACAGAAGGGAGCGCTCCCCTCAGAGCGCTCAACCTTCTCCATCGCCGAGTGAACGGCCTCGGCAATCTCAGGAATCATGCTCGACTCGTAGTCGGTGATGATCTCTGTGCCCATAGGCTAATAATAGCCGTGCTTCAAGTGAAACTTGAGTGCGTTGCAGCTATTCCCATAACGGGAATTTATGTAGCGCAATCCGTACTGCACCTGAACTACTGGGTTTGAAGTCTTTATGAAGTTGTAGGTTTTCCAAGTCTGATTAAGGAATTGGAATATGCCGTAAGCCGAGGAGTGCGGGTTTTTAGCCTTAGCGTTCCAATGGCTTTCTAGCTTCACCAAGCGATCTAAGCAACTGAACTCTTTGGGCGTTAGCAGGGTTTGAGCGTAAGTGCGAGGCTGATGCACAAATTCCTGCATAGGCGAGAGCTTAGGCTCAAAGGCTATGGCTGGTGTTGCGAACGCAATCCCTACGGCTAGAGCCGCTACTAAAAGGGAGCGCTTTGAGAGCTTTATTATGCGCCAATCTCTCCCCCTCTTGATACTTCGATGGCGGTTGCCTTACCTTTAGTTGAGGTAGCCATTTTCGGCTCCTTTCTCTTTTGGTTACTTGCTAGTGTACGGCAGGTTGAGCATAGGGTGTCAAACACCCACATCCCGCAACCCTTACAACGGGCAATCTTGCGCTCATTCATTTAGTTCACGCTCAATCGCTTGAATAGTGGCGCAGGGATAAGCAACATGAACTACTGAAGTCGTACAGGCTTTGCATAGCCCGTAATTTGGCTTGTGCAAGTTTATTTTTGCCAGCAATTCATCGTGTGTCATTTCATCGCCTCAGCTACTAATTCGGCAAGATCGTCAAGGCTTCCAGCGTTCTTGATAACCCGATCAAACTCCCAGTTGTCTAGCGCGTGTTCTGAGATGTGGTCATTTACTGGGTCAATGTCAGGGCGCTCAACACGCCAAATCTCGCCATGATTCCACTTGATGCCGTAATACTCGTTGCCAAATCGAACATCTGTCACGACCACCTTGTCGTGGAAATCCAAACTATCAAGCACCTTCATAGCCCAAACATCCTCGCCAAACTGCTTGCGACCTACCTCTGTGCCAAAGACTTGCAGCAAGCGCCGGACTTCAAAGTTCTTTTTAGCAAAATCCCACCCGTACTCATCTACAAGATCAGCAACGCGGATGCGATCTGACACCAAAGGGTTTAGCTCGTAGAGAGCATCACGAATAGCATCGGCAAAGGCTATGCGCTTGTAGCCATAAAGATCAACGAGAACCTTGGCAACTTCATCCTTGCCAGACCCGGCGCGACCACTCAATCCAATAATCATTCTTTACCCCATTCAATTCCTACCCAAAATAAAACTAAGTCAATGCCAATTCCCCATCGGTCAATTCTTATGCCAAAAGCAGTAGAGCGCTTAAACCAACCTGTGTGAAAACTCATGGCTTTGCCCCCCAACCATTTCCGCGAAAGTGTGCTGGTGTTGGGCGAATGACCTTCTGCATCTGCTTTTGGCAAAGTGGGCAATCTGGTACTGAGTTATCCTCAAAGGTCTGATACATCTCGATTGAGGAACTGTCGTCATAGCACTTGTATTCGTATGTAGGCATTAGAACAATCCTGTCTGTGTGATTTCAGTTGATAACCAAACGATGCACTCATTGTTGTTGGCGTTCAGGCGTGTCTTGCCTGAGTCGTAGATCAAGCCATCCTTGAGTAAAGATAGGCGAGTTGGGCGAAGGGTATCGCCGGACATTTTGAGAGCCTGTTGGAGTTCTTGATCGGTTGCGCCGTACTCCTGCTTGTCAAGAATCAACTGATAAACCTTGGCGCGGTTAGAGCCAAATTTAGGTCTAGCCTTCTCATAAGCTGCTGCCGATGTCGCTCTCACTTTTCACCCAACGCAATCTGGGCGCAGAGGTCTTGCACCTGTAGCGCGACATTCTCAATGCCCAACTTGACCAACTTTTTGCGGTCTTGAGTTACGGGTAGCGCGCAAATCTGCTCGTAGATTTCCAAGCGAGTCTGAGCGCGGATAACATTGATGACCTTCTTAAGAATCTCTTGACCCTCTGGGGTATCAAGCACCAACTGATTATCTTTAACTGACCAATGCTGGTCTTTGCAAATAACCTTCACGATAAATCTCCATCCTCAAAATAAATGAGCGCAAACGCGATCAACATGGCTAACGGTATTCCAAAATAAATAATAAACATTATCGCTCCCAACCTAAATCCTCTGGGTCAGCAAATCCCATGTGGGCGATGAGCTGGCAAATGCCTTCCTCGCAATCCTCGCAAGGCTTGTCTTTCTCCATGTCACTCATCGGATATCCTCAAATCCCTCAGAAATGCCAAAGACTGAATATGGGTCAAACGGCCCCCAAGGTTCGCCACACTTGCTGAACTCACACTCAAGGCAAGTTTGGTGGTAATCGCAGAGGTGACACTTGACTTCTTCAAAGTCGTGCTTCTCGCAAATCATATGGTTGCTCCATCCGGCGAGATGTAATCGGTGAGCATGAGGTAAGAACCTGTTGCGGTGTCAAAATGTGTTTCAGATTGAAACCCTAGTGATGCCAAGTATTGCTGGCAGACAAGAGTTTCAAGGTAGCGATCTACCCAGTACGCCATCTTGTAGGAGAAGTTGGTTGTTACTGGCTCAAAGCGGTGTTGCTTGATAAGCCAGTCTTTGCCCCAACGCATCGCGGTATCGGCAATGCGGTCAAAATCCTCGGCGGTGATTGTCATTGTGATAGTGACCATTTATGCCACCTGCTTGTTGCGTAGGTATTCAAAACCTGCATCAAACCAATTTTTGGTATAAGCGTGTGCTTCTTCATCAGTAAGTCCAAGGCGAAGTGCGCTATTAAAAACTTCGCAATACTTTTCAATCATGTTGCTGATCAAAAGTTCTGTTGATGTCTTAGCCATTTGTAGCTCCTTATCGGTTCTCCGTTCGTTCCCCGACAAGACAAAACTTACGCCGATTCCTTACAGA
>Ga0214170_1000634_pt1 | contig 11366 bp, 10 predicted proteins | sample TroBogEpilimnion_2_FD_153008 | JGI IMG/M metagenome (GOLD analysis project Ga0214170, IMG submission 153008) | Freshwater microbial communities from Trout Bog Lake, WI - 27JUN2007 epilimnion | ecosystem: Environmental > Aquatic > Freshwater > Lake > Epilimnion/Euphotic zone | place: Trout Bog... | reverse complement strand
CCAACTATCAACAACTCGTTTAACACGGTCGTCTCCAGGTAAAATATACTCTCCCTCACGTATCCAATGATGATGTATATCAAGCACAATAGGAGTAATATCTGCAATACTGAGGCAGTCATCTAGTCCCCACGAGTTTTCTTCGTTTTCGATAGTGATGCAATTACGTGCTTCGTTCGACAGCTTCTGATACGCCTTGCGGATTCCCTCGGGTCCTTGTCGTCCGCTAATATGTACATTGATTTTAAAGTCTTGGAACGTTTTACCGTAGCCCATCCATCTAGCCATGTCCACATGATATTCAAATTCCTCTATGGATCTATCGACAATACCCGGATTATCACTAGCCATAACGACGAACTGACCAGGATGCATACTGAGACGTACATTACGATCACGAGCAATTCGGCCCACTTCCAAGAAGTGTTTTTCACAATACCCAACCACATCGCTAAGACGCCAAAAATAAGACCAGTCGCTGTGAGTATACACAGGCAGGATGTCACTGCTAATACGTACCATGCGAAGGCTATCATCTAAATCTCCTACTCGTTCTACAAGTTTGCGGGTCGATTCGATGTTCTGAACCATGAGGTCCCATAGCTTTTGTTCTGCTACATCTTTAGTTTGGCGTCGAAGCCACGCTACTGTAGTAGAACCTGTGTTGTATTGTTTACAATCATCTAAGGGTTTGATACCGTCCGTTTGGTCCGGGCGGTCAATCCATTTACAAGCAAAGCCAATTTTTTTAGTCATGCTGTATTGTAACATAGTATGACTAATAAGTCAATGATTATTGATCGTAAGTATACCATCCAGTAATGATATATTTATAGCCTGAATAAATTGGATTACCTCGGTGAGGATGAGTCCATGCACTAGGCCAAAGTGCAACCTTTCCAGTTTCGGGTTTAACTTTGATACCCTGATACAAGTATTCGGTTTCACCCCCAAAATCAACGTCATTCAAATAAGCAGTGTAGGCAACTACTCGGGAACCACTAAAGTTTCCCGAATTTTCTACATGCCAAACATGATAACCTTGATGTGGACTAGACCGTTGAATGCACATACCCTTTGGGCTATGAGTACTAACTTCTTTTAGCATAGCATACTTTTCAGCATAATCTTTGTAACAAGTATCTATGCCACGAAAGAATTCCTGTACAAGCTCGTGTTGATAATAATGCATTTGGCTATGAGGCGCCCAGTCATACATTACTCTATCATCACCATTTCGTGCCAGTGAGTTTTGAGAAAATGTTTGTCTTTGCGAATGCAATAGCTCAAAAGTTTCTATAACTTTATCACAAAAATCTTTGCTGAATGCATTTGGGTATTCTTCAATCATGTCCATGCGTAGCATTACCCTTCGTATATTGCTGAGTTGGCACCGTGTTCTTTTACTTCTACATTAACTAAACGACAGCGTGGAGAGAATCCAGCATCCTTAAGCCATTGTTCAGCGCATTCAAATACTAATTGAGCAAACTTTTCGCAACCGCCTGCTTCTACTTCTACCACATCGGCAATGCCACGCTTATGAGCTTCTCGGAACCATTCAATTTCTGGATCATCTTGTGCTACTAACAATTTGTGATCAAACGTATCTTCAAGCATAGCTTTGAGCCCTTTCAAGCCACCAAAGTCTACAACCCAATTACGTTCATCTAATTCATCTGCTTCGAATTCGAAACGAAAAGCTAGTGCGTATCCGTGAATGAAACGACAGTGACTGCCTGCTCTCCATTGGCGAAACGCCGCTGAAAATCCTAAATCATGTCCGTATGTTTTTGTTGATTTAAATTTTGCCATCTTGTTTTTCCTTTAAGATGACACGCAGAGTTTATAATGCGGGATGAGCGTCTAAGTCCGCAATATAGTAATTATACACTAATGTAGTGTAAGGTCAATGGTATTGGTTAACCAATACGTCCAAAGCCAGCCCACACACCGGGATTACCTGATTTAACACAGACCCAACCCATAAAATTGCCTACATCAGGTTCTGTATTCCAGCAAGTGTCACCTTTGGTATAATTTCCTTGTATTGGAAAACTGATACCTGTAAAAAACTTACGTCCAGCGAAACTGATATTGCCAGCTACGGCTAAAGTTAAATCTGGATCTGGATTGTTTACGCCAACACTTAATTTGCCAAATACACGCATTTGTGTATTGCCTAAATTCTTATCACCGATATTAACATTTGTAGCATCGGCATACACTACAGATTCGTTTTCTATTTTAAGATTAAAGTTGTCAGTTGCTTGGATACCAGTAGTGTTGATTGCCAACTGATTAAATGCTACCGTATCAGCAGTGATGTGCTGTGCTACAATAGATCCTTGGAAGTCGCTTGCACCGGCTACTACTAATTCAGTTAAGGCGCCTAACTTAGTTAAAGACGATGTTGTTACACCTGCTCCTAAACTAGATTCTGCTAATACAATATTACCATTGATGAAGTAATTGTTACCGTGTGCTAAGTCAAAATTCTCAGTAGTGTATAAACGATCTGGACTTTGACGCATTACTAATTGTTTTGGACTGCCTGTACCTACCCATTCCAAACCAATTCCATAAATTGTACTGTCTGCTGTGCTGTTAAATTCAACACTCTTAGTTGATTGTACTTCTGTTTGATAAACGGCAGTGGTAGCGTATAGTGTGCCGTCTACGTATAAATCTTTCTTAACATGCACGTTGCCTGTTGCTTTTACTAATATACGTGAAGTATTGTCTGTTACAAGTGCTAAATCATGACTAGTAAAAGTACCGATAGTTCCTAAGCTATCAGTTGGATTTCCGATAACAATTTCTGCGGACTCTCCAACAACACTTAAAATACCATTTGGAGTACTAGTATTAATACCGACACGATTATTATTGGCATCGAAATATACGTATTGTCCTAGCTCAGTGTTACCAACTACAGTTAAAGAATTTAACTGGCCAACTTGTCTAAGATTACTTTTGCTAACACTAGCACCTAAAGTATCAAAACTAAGTACGTCAACACCTTCAATTTGATAAGTGTTGCCCTGTGGTAAATTAATTGTATTTGAGTCGCTCATGGATCGGTCCTTTTCAGTATTTATGCTTGACCAATCCAGATATAACAGCCAAAATAATGCCCGCTTAGTGCGGGCATTATAGTTTTATGCTACTTTAAGTAGGATAATTTCTTCATTGATACGTCCGTTCATCTTAGTATCTGTAGCATTAATGTCGTCTAAGAACTTACGCAACTGTACTTTACCAGCGGCTTTGAACTCTTTAAGCTTCTCTTCGGGCTTACGCAGTGTCTTGCAGATACTTGTATGCTCGTTGAAGCCGGTAATTGTAGTACCCTTAACACCCAAATCCATGTATTCATTAGCAACATACTTGCCTAATTTACGTGACTTTGTGTTATAGATCCACAATTCCTTAGCGCCGATAATGTCAGCCGGATTAACTGACACAAGTTTCAAAGGCTCATCGGTCTTTTTGTACTTCATTTTGGCAACAATCTTTTCTTTAGGTTGCGCCTTTTTAGCACGTGGAGCACGATTAACTTTAGCTTCTTGTGCAAGCATAGTACAAGCCGCCATAATTTCTTGATAAAAAGCAATCAAATTACGAATTTGTTTTTTACTACGATGGCTATAGCCTTCTTTCAATTGCTCGTCGGCAGTGCCACTAGCAAGTTCTTCTAACTCAGCCAAATCGCGAGCATAAAACTCTTTGATAATGCGAGCATGTGCGGCTTTTGCCTCAACTGCTTTCAACAAGTTAAGCACTTTAAATGCTTTTGGATCAAATGCCTCGGGATCTGTTTGGAAACTTTCGATAGCATTTTCAATTTCTTCAGTCATACGGTACGCAGATTCACGTACACGCTCTTGAATAGATGGAACATACACCGCAGGCTTTGCGGCTTCAATTGCTTTTGCTTCATCTTCATCGATGTCATTTTTGCCAGCATCGATAACTTTAACAATTTCAGCACGAAGCCAAGCGGCTGTGTCACGTCCACTGTTAAAATCTGCACGTTGTGGAGTCATGCCACGATTCAAACAACAAGCAACTGCACCCATTGTTGAATTGATACGACTGTCTTTAACTTTTTTGAACGCTTGAATGTCAGCTTTGGTACAACCAACGGATTCCATCCATTTGGTAACTGCTGGCTTGTAAGTTTTGATATCTGATTCCAAACGGTAGTAGTCCATGGCGCTTTTGAAAAAGCGATGAAATTTATCACCGTCCCAAGTTTCGCAACCTTCCCAAACTGGGCTAGTATCTTTAACTGCACGAGTGCGATGTGCGATTACTTGCTTTTTGGTAACGCGAGTTTTAGTAGCGGCTTTTGCCATTTCTGCTCCTGTTTGTTTAACAATACTAATATTATATGGCCATTTGGCTAATTTGTCAACCGTTCTTTTATGGCCGGAATGAGCACGTTTTCTGCCCAAAATTTGTGTCCAATTTCATTATAATGCCCGCCGGGCATAACGCTTTCCGGACAATGCTCTTCCAAATATATACTGTAAATTTGGGGGATGTAATATTGTGCAGGGTCCGGCATACTTTTTTTGATATCACGCATTTGAAAACTCAATCCTTGCGGTAATATGTTTACCCGTGTGTCAAATTCCAAATATTCTGCCGAATAGCTATCAAAAAACCAAATAAATTTTTTGTTGTGCTGAAACAACAGATTCATTATACTAAAAAAGTTTACATACCAAATTCTAGTCCAGTGAGCATCTCCGGTTAGGACACCCATGTATGATTCCAATGCTTTGGAATACTTTGAACCTTTATCATTTAAACTGTCTGGATTATTGATATTGTGTACGTGATTGTCCGGAGTTATCAATTTGAACCAATGCGGCCATTTTGGTAACTGTAAAATAATGACATCATCTGGATGCCCGTGCGGAATGTACGCCATAATATCAGTTAAAATTTGATCCATAGGGTTGGCGCACTTGGCATAATTTTTACATTCACAATTGAAGTAATTTGCCACGATGCTTGGAAATGCTAGATTGCTGACAGTATCGTAATGGCTGTTTTCTACATCTGATAATTTATATCCTACAGCGTGGCTACTGCCAAATGCTATAATTCTCATTTTAAACTCTTTGATATTTCTTGGTATACTAACATATTGCCATTTTCATTCATATGGTTGATGTTACCTTTATTACTTAGCCAGATACTTTGATAATTTGTAACTTCGGTATCAAAAAATGAAAAATGTAGGCTGTTGGGCACTGACAACAGGTCAGTTAACATTAACTGATATGTATCTTCAAAGTATTCATCATCCCAGATTGTCTTTAATATGTTTATAAACTTATTTTCCTTTTTTTCAAATATGTCGGAAAATATTAAATCACACATTGGGTGACTTGCAATCAGTCTACTTAATATAGTTTGCTCATCCTTTAGGTAAATCCTAGTGTTAGATGTATGACAGAAAATAACGTAGTCGTCGGCAAATATTTGAGAACGAAACTTTTTATAGTTACGCCATATCCTATATTCACTACTGCCGTTAGATGCTTGATTTATTATGTTGTAATCTTTACCTAGTAAATTAGCCCATGCGGTTGTGTGATTACTGGCGGCAAAACTATCACCAAATATCCAGATTCTCATAACAAATCCTTGTATTCAGGAAAAGTGGAGTAAAAATCTTCGTTACGTATCTTGTCTAGTCCGTGCATTACTCTGCGCCATTCTGTTTCCCAACGCTGTTGATTGCGAGGTTCTTTTAACAAATTAATAGCAGATGAATATCCGTTGATAACATTGTCACAATCTTCGAATTGTTTAAGCCATTCAATTTGATTAGTATATAGTTCTATTAATTGTGTTTTATGATTATCGGGCAAGTCTTTTATACAATAAGGGTCTGGGCCAAACAACAAATTTACATTGTATCCGTTAGGTGTAATGTAACCTAGTTCAACCCATTCTTTGTGCAAATCTACAATATTGTAGGCATTCATAACGCTTAGTGTACAGTTGATAGTAAAGTTTACGTGTGGTAACTTTAACAATGCTTTTCTATTTTTAACAACGGTTTTCCAGATTAAATTTTTTCTAATGTATTCTCCGCGAGCATAACTGCCATCTAAGCTAGCGGCCACATTAATCTTTTTAAATTTACTCCAGTAATCTAACACATTGTAATTTTTGTAAGTGAGTTTACTAAAATTGGTATTATAAGAAATGATTACATCTGTTCTATTATTTTTAATCAAATAATCTAAAACTTCATAATGTTCATCTGTTACTAAGGGTTCGCCGCCGGCAAAGTATATGTCGGTTACTGTATCTAAAATATCAGTAATGTCTTCAACTCGAACGTTACTGCTGAGTTTTTTAATCACTGGAAATTTTGGATTTAATTCAACATAGTCATTATACCAACTTGAGCTAAACCCTGGCCCACATGTTCTGCATTTTAAATTACATTTGTTATTAAATCTAATGTCTAAGTATCGAATATCAAGTTTATCAATACTGTAATCTCGATTTACTGTTTTTTTAAGATTTTTAATCTCGCCTAAGAATCTACCAGTCAGCCCTTGACGTAGACTGTTCATGCCAACTTTTTCAGCCTTCCAACAATTATCGCAACTAAGGTCTCGAATGCCGTTAACTAGCGCATGTCTTAAGTTTTTAAGATTAGTATGGTTGTATAAATTTATAGGAGTGTCTGTAACTTTAACTCCTTTTAATTCGCTAACACAGCATGGACGCAAATCATTGCTAGCATCTACATAATAAGAAAAGAATGGAGCGATACAGAATGTATCTTTCTTAATAAAATTCTCCCACTCTTGATCAGTAAATTTATCCATAGTAAGGTATTATCTCTTCGGCAATTTCTTCTGGTAATGCATGTATTAAATTTTCATTACGTGCAGTATCGTGTATTTTAAATGTTTTGTAGGCGTTGCGTATTTCGTCATCGCTAGGCTGTTGACTGTTCATGTATGTAATAATACCTTTGATATCGTTAGCATACTTGCCCCAATCGTAACTATTCCACTTATCTTCAATCCTGCGTTTAAGGCTAGCAGGGATCATGTAGATAGCCATGTGCGGTGGATAGTGTATTATATTATTCCAGATACTAAAGGTTGGTGTTTTTTCTTTAATGTAAGTGTGAAACTCTGGAAGTTCCCACGCATTAATCCAACCGATGGTATGACTTATACTAACTTGAAAATTAGGTTTATTAAGTTCTAATCTTAAATCGTGATACTGTAATAGGTTAGATTCTACTTCATTCCAGTTGCCTGGATGGCGTAAGTATTCATAAGTCTTGCCTAGTCCATCGATACTGAGACCCAACCCAATGTTTCTAAAATGCTCTACTAGATACTTTACAGTATCGCCAGCATATATAGTACCATTGCTACTCATGTCCATATTAATTCCTGGAGCAAGTTTCTTTTCAATCAACTCGTGCCACAACAATTTCCAGCGATTAATATAAAAAGGTTCTCCTCCGACTATTTCTAATCGTTTAACACTGGGTAACCACTCTTCGCGTTTGTTCCATAACACACTGTCGTTTTCGCCACTTTGACCATTAGGCATACTGTACCCTGTATTACCCCATATCATTTTATGCTCTGCTTGCCACAAACTGCTATGACTTGGTGTGCAACTGCGACATTTTAAATTGCAGGCGTTGCTTAGAATCATTTGATATTCTATAGGAAAGTCTGGTTCGTTGTCGTAGTCGGCTGTTAGATAGTTGTCGTTGTATCGTTGACGTTTGCTAGTGTAATTATTCTGTTCATCAACAATACAAGTTTCACACCCTTTGGGTTTAGCACCACTCCTAAATTCTTCTCGCAGGTCTTGCATGTACTTGCTAGTAAAGATTTCTTTAACAGTATGCGTTTGGACGTACATAGGCTTACCATTGTCATCCTCTATATAACCTTTATATAGACAGCAAGGTCGTGCCTTTCCATCAGGATCATTACTGAATCCAGTCCAAGGCAGTTTACAATACCATTTAGATTCCATTATACCACTCTAATAACATTGGACTAAACGTTTTTGTAAAGTCTTTGCCTCTGCGTTGATCATATTGTTGATAAAAGTTTTTGAAATCTTTTTCAGCTGATTTTTGATCAAATCCTTCGCCGTGCGGAGTCTTAACAATATCTAAGTAATCAACTAGACGTTCTATTTGGTTACGTTCAAATTCGTGTAGCTCTGGATGTTTATTGTTTGCATCTAACCAATTAGTTAACCGTGTTTTATAATACTGGCGCAAGTGTTCAGGCAACACTAGTGGTCCTTGAAAACTAGGAAACCGCATGATGTTAATACTAAAACTTAGTTTATTGCCACTGTATTTTAATTTCCAAGACATTAATAAATCTAAAAATTCTGGCAAACTTTCTAAACACAACGCATTAATCGTACACATGACGCTTACACGAGGTTTACCGCTGTCTAACAAAAATAATATGTTGTTAAGCCACTGGTTCCAATCAAGTCCATCACGTATGTACTCTGCATGTGGCCCTATGCTTTCATTGCTAGTGTATAACATAAGACTAGTTCCGTCTGTGTTATCTAGCATACGTTCTAACAAACTTTGTTCAAATCCGAGATTGCTATTAAGTGCAAGTCGTGCCTTACTTTTATTTTTGTTTTCTTTAAACCAATCAAACAATTTCCAAGTATGGCCGCTCATCAAAGGCTCTCCGCCTGTAATGCGTAACTCTTTTAATGTACGATGCAGACTATCATCCCACCATTTGAAGAACGCTTCAATATAGGGATTAGTTTCGTGAAAATCGTATAATTGATCATGCTCATGTACATGTGTAAAATGTCCACGACCATCAGTTACTAGGTTAGTGTAAGGACCGTTCTTTTTAATGTCCTTGACCCATGTGGTACTAAATGCAGGGTTACAATAGCTACAGGCAAATTGACAAGTACGATCAAATGCAATTTCTAATGTTTGTAAATCTACGTCATCGGTATAGGGGGTTTGACTAGCAAGAATGTTGTCTTCATCACTGTAGGTCATGCTTTTATAAGGACGGTCGCTGATTTTGTCAGTACCCATATCCTCAATCTTCCAGCAGTACTCGCAACCAGGCGGACGTTCACCTACTTGCATTTTACGTCTGTCTTCTTTTTTCTCTGGAGTATTGTGTAACGCTTTAAAATTAACAACAACTTCCTTAACATCTACCTTATGAGCAGGAGGATGATGGCAACTGGTTGTTCGGCCAGAGCCAAGCCAAATAGTAGCATTATACCACTTGGCTCCGCAGAAGCTAGGACTAATAGCATCCAATACACGCTTCTTATAATCTAAATCAGTTTCGTTGTGTCTTTTCACATTCTATCCAAAAATTTGTTAGCTCGGGGAATGTATTTAAAAAACTAGTTCCTCTGCGCTCGTCATGCTGGCTAAAGAATAGATAGAAATTTTTCATAGCAGTTTTTCTATCATATTTGTCGTCTTTCTTAACCCAATCGATTAAACGTTGAACTTTGCTAATTTCGAAATCTTTAAACCCTTTAAATCTGTTATGTTCACCTTCTGTGTTGGCAATCATAAATTCTAATGCACGTTCTAATTCTGTAACTAATTCAGGCAACAGTTTGGCATTAATCCATAATGGATCATTAAGCATGGGTATATCAAACCAAATTAACTGTCGGTCAGTATTGTACTCGTTACGTAGTTTGTGAATATTTTTAATGTATTCTACAAATCCTGTGTAACTTAATGCGTTAAATGTAATGATGAATGTAAGGCTATGTCGTTTACCGTTACGCAAAAATTCAGTTATATTTTTATATAACGTATCAAAGTTTAACCCGTTGCGTATATATTCTGCTTGCGGTCCCCAACTATCTAAACTGCAAAACAACATAAAATGATTGATGCTGTGTTCTAAACTAATAACACTGGTCATAAATTTTGACCATTGGTCGCCAGGTGGGCAACAATTACTAGTAATGCTTAAATGCAATTTTTCACTAGGATGTTCTTTTACATAATCAAACATTCTAAAAGTATTTTTGTCCATTAGAGGTTCGCCACCTGTCATACGGAAAGTATGTAGTGTAGGATAAATTTTAGGTAACCATTCCCAGAACGCTAGCAAATATGGATTATCAGGACTATTGTTTGGAACCATATTCTGGTTACGCATCCATTGTGTATCGTTATGCGTTTTATTATCAGCTAACCGATATGGACCATATTTGTCAATCTCCTGATTCCATGCTGTGCTGAGATGCGGACTGCAATAGCTACATTTAAGATTACATGCTTGGTTAAAATTAACTTCTACGTAACGTGGATTTGGATCTAGATTATTCTTTGCTTCTTCAATAAGCCCAGGTTCGAACACATCCTTACTACGATATGCACGATCGCTTAAATGATTCCCGCTGTCTTCTATTTGCCAGCAGAAACTACATTCGATAGGCCTGTCGCCTTTAAGCATGAGCCTACGTTGATTTTTTTTATATTGTGTGTTGTGTAATGCACTTACATCAATTGCTATTTCTTTTAAAGGAATAGGATGTGTGGGAGGGTGATAACAACTATGTGTTCGGCCAGTAGGTATGTGTATACTTACATTATACCATTTGGCCAAACAGAAACTAGGGCTAACTGAATTTAGACTTTCGAGAACAGACTCTGAATCGTAAAAATATTGTGATTCAAACTTTCCATTAATATTTCGGACTTCATCGCCTTTCATTATGTCCACAAACTTTGTCTAATTTTGATAAGGCGAATCATCATAGCCTCGTCCTCGTCCTCGTAAGCCTTTTCAATTTTTTGAAGTTCATCAAGAGCTAGTCGGCTAGCCTTTTCAAGTTCGGGACTTTTATCGCCACTCCAACTTAATTTGCCACCATTAGCTTCACGGCTGGCTTCACAGTAGGCAGTCCACCCACTGATCTCGTAAGGATCTGGACGATTGCGATAGACAGTAGTCCACCAAGTGTAAAGCTCGATAATCTCACGGGCCGCTAATGCTTGATGTGTTAATTGTGGAGTTTCACCTTCTTCAAGAAACTCGCTATTGTCCAAATCTTTAGCCCAATTCAAATAAGCCATTCCAGCTTCTGGGCAACGCCAAGTGCGCCAACGCAACCAACCACTACGCCACCATGGAGTCTTGAACTTTTTACGTTCCTCTTCGTTCCACATACAATAATGCCACGCTTGCTCTATTTCAACGAAATCCACAAGCTCTTTAAAAAGACAAGGGAGAAACCGATTACCAACGTCACACCAACTGCCAGGGCGGATATCACGAGGGTCGGCAGTAAGAGCGTGACTCTTACTAACC
>Ga0214170_1000632_pt1 | contig 11408 bp, 12 predicted proteins | sample TroBogEpilimnion_2_FD_153008 | JGI IMG/M metagenome (GOLD analysis project Ga0214170, IMG submission 153008) | Freshwater microbial communities from Trout Bog Lake, WI - 27JUN2007 epilimnion | ecosystem: Environmental > Aquatic > Freshwater > Lake > Epilimnion/Euphotic zone | place: Trout Bog... | reverse complement strand
CTGAAATAACCTGTTGACCTTCCTGTGTATCGGGGTGCCAATGTTGTCCTAGATTGACATTTACTGGATACATAGTAGAGCCAGATTTAACTTTGCCACTGTTGTTCATTGACAAAAATGATTCCGCAAACTCTGGGTCCCTAGTTACAAAAGTCGCTTTAGGAGTAATGTACATTGGATCCTTAGCAGACTTTGTGGGATCAAATGCCTCTATGTTATTTGCCGGACTACCATGATAAAATCCTGTCGTAAACTTGGCCTTATAGGCCGCCTTGGCCTCATCCAACAGCGCACGAATTTCAGGTAGAGATAACTTAGGCATTATTTCTTAGCCTTCTTAACCTTACCGCCTTTCTTCAGGTGGTTGGCTTCGCCCTCGCCGCCCATGGCGATCCGTTTATGCATGTTGATTGCTTCACTCATTTGGTGCTCCTTGCTGTGGTGGTTGGGGTGGGACTTGCTGTTGTTGAGCCATTGCGGCGGCTTGTTCCTGCTGAGCCTGTTGCATCTTAAACTGTTGCTCAAGAGTCAGGGTGTTAACGTCGTGGGTAATATCGGCGGCTTTTTCCTGCTCAGACGCCACGATGTCCATCTCCTTGAACTTAGCGTCCTGAGCGAGCTTAGCGGTGTCGAGCTGCGCGCGTTGCTGGTCGTACTGGGCTTTGCGCTGAGTCTCAGCCATTTGTGTCTGCACGAGTGCGGCGACGCTAGGGTCTTGGGGTTGTTGCTGTTGGCGTAGCTGCTGGATCATACCGATCATTTGCTGCATAACAGGCGCAACACCCGAGAACTGCTGTGCCACGTCCATGAAGACGTGCTGAGAGGACACCGCTAAGAGCTGTTGCGCCTCCTTGATGATCGGTTCTTCCTTGAGGACATTGAACCTGCGCCCAAGGGACTGGCTCGCGTAGTTGTCCATCTGATCTAGGTACCATAGCGTGAGGTGTTGCTTCAGGTGTTCAAGGGCGGCGGGCAGGAAGACCGGTGCAATGACCGGGTTGCCACCGTACATCGGATCTTTTGCGTAGTCAAGCAGGACTTGGATGTGGGCGAGGTGGTCTTGGCCGGGGAACGCGCCGACGGGTTTGCCGAGCGTCATCGCCACGTTCTCCAGCGCGGGGTTCATCTGCTTAACGTCCGCCGGATCAGGTAACACTTCGCTGATATCAGGAATCTTGATCTGCTTAAGAATGCGCTTCTCAACAGCCAAGAGGTTATAAAGCGTTGGGTTCGCCTGCGCTCGGGCGGCGAGAGTCTGAATTTGCGCATACCGCTGGGTCTCCGCGAAGATATGGGGGTCGGACACGGGCACGATGTCGGAGTTCTTGCTGAAGTCCTCCGAGCTCACCCCGAGCTCCTCCGAGGTCTCGTTGGGGTAGTCGTCTAGGTACCACCGGTTCAACCGCCCGATAATCTTCAGCACCCGCGCTTGGCTTGCGTGCAACCGCGCGTGGATGCTCGAGAACACCGCCGCGCCCTGCTCAATCAGGGCTTGGGTGGTGCCCACGGGAGAGTTGGAGGTGACGTCCGCAATTTTCTCTTCGCTCGTCGTGACGACCCCTTTGGCTGCGTCAGTTAGCCAGCCCAGAAGCTGGAATAACACGGCAGATGGCTGGTTAAATGGCATCGGCATGGCGATCTTTCGGATATCGTCTACGCCCGGAGCGCCTTCAATCTCCGTAACCTGAGTTGGTTCAACGACTTGACTCTGACCCGAGATCTTGCCGCCTTTGAGCTTGAGCATCGTTGGCGAGTTGTTGATATGGGCAGAATCCAACAGAGCACGCAATGCACCAGTAAGGGCAGCACTAAGCCCACCAATAAGATGAGGCAGACCAATTGCATACGCACCTCGCCAAGGAATGAATTTGAACTCGACGATCCAGTCAAGCTTGCCCATCTTCTTGTCGCCGTCTTCCCAGTTACGGTACAGGCCAACGACTTCAGATGAGGTCTCGTCGATCATCAGGATGTACGGCGCACGCTTGCCACCAGACTTTTTGTCGTCCTCAAGCTCCATCCATGTGTAGATGTGGAACACCCGGCGGATGCCGTCGATGTTCATCTCTTCAGACTTACGACCTTCGATCTTGTTGTTAGCTTTTTCCGGCTTGGACTCTTCCGGCTCTTGGCTGGTGCGGAATATTGAGATATCACGGTACAAGCCTGAGTCAACACGGATCTCAAACTCTTCCTCGGTGATGTCGTTGACCTCAGTCACACGGGAAGCCGTGTAGAAGTTAGCTGCAGCAAACGGCAGGTACACGTTATCAATCGGCAAAAACTCAGCGCATGGACGCTCCTTCTGCTCGTCGTACCAGATCTTCATGTACTGTGAGCCACCTAGTGGTAGCTGGGTGAGCATCTGCTCTTCCTCGTCACGGTACTCTTCGATCTGCTCGGTCAACTGGTAGTTCATGTAGTCACGCTTGCGCTCGGCAATCGTGGTCTTACGCTCGTCTACTTCCCCGATGATTTTGGATCGGACTGGCCCGTCTGGTGGAAATAGCTCCTTGATCGCTCGAGCAGCGAAATCAACGCATCCTTCTGCCATGACGGGGTGTACAACTTTGGATGCCCCCATGAAGGTCGCACCACCGGGAGCGTCGTGTCCGAGTCCAGTCCGACGCAATCCTTCTTCGTATTGTTTGTCTCGTTCTTCACGGGCTTGTTTATCCTTTTCTATCAGCTCGAGATACTTAAGCGCTACGCTGCTCAACTCCCAGCTGTCAATCCTATCGGCCAAGTTCTCATAGAAATCTGGCGACTCCTCTGGCCCCATCAGGTCTTTATCAAAACGCACGATGGCCGAGCCGTCATCCATCTCTTGGACGTCTTCATCGAACAGATCTACCTCCGGCACGTCAACGAAGTCCTCTTCCTCGTCCTGCTGCGGGTCGATAAACCGGTTATAGTCCTGCGGTATCGGGAATTCAGTAGCCATTATTTATTCCTAGTTAGTTCGTGGCGCATAGCGTCTAGTGAGTTAGCAAACGACACCTTGCCGCCTTTCTTCATTGGCATACCAGTTTTGTATGCTTCACGCATTTGTGGGGTGATATCCATGTAGTGCACGGGTTCTAATCCGTTATCGGTTTTAATGTGCGTTGTACCCACATTAGCGTCGTGCTTTTTGCCAAACTTCTTCAAATAATTGGGGTAGATTTCGTCGTAGTATTTTTTCATACCTTTGCCGCCAACTTGAAGGTCAAGGCCAGATAAGGATTTAAACTCAGGCACATCGCCGTCTTCGGCTTCCCACCGATCTGCTTTAGACACGGGAGACGTACCTTCGTCGCCAACAATTTTTTTAGCGACATCTTTACCAATAATATTTGAAAGCTCTTTATCGTCAATTGCTTCTTTTGAAAATACTTCTTGCCCGTTCTTAATTGCCGACATGTTGTACGTGCCGTCAGGGTTTTTATTGTAGTCAATCCGATCGATATGGTTAGATAAGTTATAGCGCTCAATGTGTTTTTGGCCCGGTGTAATCGCGATACGGTCGTAACCGTTGTCGATGGCCTCCTTGATTGCGCGCTTAAGCCCGAGCTGATACCAAGTGTCTTTAAAAGGGGCGTCGGGTATTTTTGATGAGTCAGATCGAATGAGTTGTTCCTCAAGCATTTTTGCTCTTGCAACATCGTTTGGATTGGGGGTTAATCCCTGCGCTAATGCATCTGCATTTTTATGAATCAACGCACGATACTCAGAGTCCATTGGTGCAGTGGATTCGGGGGGTAATTTGTACCCCTGATCCCGCCCTGCTTGATGCCAATCAGATTGCAACTCATCTACTAACAAAGTCTTTTTGCCCTCGGCGTCTTTGAAGTCTTGCAAGCGCAAGTGGGCAAGTACGTTGGGTTCCTCCCAATGGCTGCCGTAATAATTTGTATCAGCCTTTTGTTGCAAGCGCTCTAATCGGCGGCTTGCTTCATTAAGAGTATTAAAATTGGTAACATTGTTATTTGTTTTAAACAATTGTGTTGCGTCATCATATTCACGTTGGGCCGCAATAATTTCAGGTGTTTGTTTTTTCTCGTAAGGAAGTTTAAGCAATACTTCACGATAATTTTCACCCCCCGGCATTGTGAGTTCGGGATCGCCAGACGGCCCGTATTTAGCCGTGCCGGTGGGTAAGTCCCAATCGCGCAGCTCACGTCGGGCGTTGTGTTCAGCGATCTCTTTGGCTTTCTCAAGTGTAGGGGTGAACTTGTGCCTATTGTTTTCGTCAGTCATTACAAATTCGTCCTTGTACTTACGAATTGTGTAAGGATCAGCTACTGACTCGTCAATATTTGCCGGCCACCACATCGTGCCATCTTTACTTTGTTTCCATTCAAAAGGTGCGTTCTCGTGATGAATTTTTTCTTCAAGCGGGATTTTGTTTTGCGCGATAAACGATTTGACTTCATCGACTGTCGTGCTCGGACGCGCCTTTAAGTAATCAGTCAAGCCCATGTCGTTAAGCTCTTCTGGACGCACGCTGCCATCTTTAAGCAGGTCGTTAATGAACGCTTGACCTTGGCCGCTCTTGCGCTGCAGGTTCTGAGCTGCGCGCTCAGCTGGCGAAAAGAATCCCGCTGCGTTGACCTCAGGCATCGTGTCGACCGCTTTGATCGACAGGCCGGGTTGCGGAAGACCACGAACAATACGATCGGCTTCGCTCAATGCTTTCCCAGCTTTTGGAACGGCGGCGGCAGCGCCTTCAACCGCGCCAAACGGGTTAATAAAACTCGAACCAAACTCCATCATTGGGCGATCAACGTCTGACGTAATACCATAATTACGCATTTGATTTTTGATCCACTCTGAGCCACCGATAGGGGTTTCAGACGACAGCTGCGTGGGTTTGTCATAGCCTAAATTACGCGCCGCACGACCAGCCAAATAGTCAACGCCTTGTAAACCCATGTTGGCGATATCGACTGGCATACCCGCCAAGGTTGCCACCATGCCCCGGTTAAGCACGTCGGTCGTGCCGCGTAGAGGGTCGGCTTTAAAACTTTCCAGCTCCGACTGAACTTGGTCTTTGGCTTGGCCGCCCATGATCTGAGCTAAGCGCATGTAGTCCTGCATGCCGTAGCCATTATCGGCCGGCGCTTCTGGTTTTTTTTGAAATAAGATCGGTTGTTGGTTTTGAAGTGCGGCGTCGCCCCCGTCGGCCATGTGTACGGCGCCACCATCTTTAAAGCCACTCTTTTGCAAGTTGGTCAAGAAATCTTCGGTGATCGGCTGGCTTGGCAAACCTTCACCTTTAAAGCCCATTGTCAGATCATAATAGCCCGGGCCTTTTGTTCGCTCAGGGTTACGTTTTGCAAATTCTGCGTTGTAATCGGGCAATGCTATTTCATGGGGCACAGGCCGCACGTTGTAACCGAAATCTTCGCCATGCAACAACACCGGAAAACCCGGATGCAGGTCTGGGCGGTATGAGCTCTCACCGTTTAACGAAAACAAACGCGGGCCAAGCGCAAAGGTGGGTACGTCGCCGCCATGTTCGGTATGTAACAAACCGGGTTCGGTTTCTTGTTTAAGAATGTCACTCGGTCTAAAGATAACGCCCTTGCCGCTTTTCTCACCGCCGAGCGAAACGCCACCTTCTTTAGGCGGACGACCTTGACCCATCATCAACTCAGCAAGTGCTGAACGCTTTTCAAATGTGTCAGCTGCTTTCCATACCTGAGGGTCGCGAATGTTCGCGCCTTCACCAAATGTCAAAGCAAGATTCTGGTTGATCTTAGCCTCAAGTTCCGGACTAAGGTTGCCTTGCTTCATCGAGTCTTTAAACGCTTTCTCAAGTTTAGCAAAGACAAGCGGGTTGGTCTTAAGCTGATGCTCAGAACCAAGCAACGTCGTCCACACGGCATTAGCGTCGTTTTGGTTAGTAAGCGCGCTTGCGGTGCCTTGTTTGCCCACGCCCCATACTTTGTTGGCGTAATTTGGATCAGCCAACGAAATTGCTGAAAAGGCCGGTCCGCCAATATTGCCGCCTCCGACGCGGGTGCGATCGGCTTGGGTGGCAATTAGTCGCTTACCCTCGGCATTCATGTTGCCCAGTGCCTCGGACATGGGTAGCTGTTCCTGCGCTGCAATCTGCGCTGCTGCGGCTTGGCCGGCGGCTGCTCGATCGGCAGCGTTAATTTGTTTGGTAGCAGCAAGCGCAGCCTTCTCGGCTTCTAACGCCTCCATGGCCTTGCGCATCGCTTGAGTGGCTTTGACGACCGAACCGCCCCCAGCCATGTGCGGCATGGTTGCCAGTCTGGCCAGATCGAGATTAAGCATCTCGTTGGCTTGTGGATCTCTCACGCGGTCTTTCATGGCCTCGACGGCCGGGTCTTGCGTGTCGGTGATCATGCCGCCGTCGGCGAACTTAAAGTCTTCCTTCTTGCCGTACACGGGGTTTTTGGCCAGCACGAGCGGGCCGACCTGCAGCGCTTCATCAGCAGCTGTAATGGGCTCCATTGTTGCGCGGTCATAGAAGTAGCTATGGCGCTCGGGATCCATGCCGACTTGACGCCAGTCAGGGTGCTCCAGATATTCGTTAGCGCGGGCAAGCGCTTCTTGCTGGTCGATTGGATTCCAATTGCCCTTAATCGTAGCAATCGTGCCCTTGGGTTTGCCGGCTGCAATGCTAAGAGCCGCTTTTTCAGACATACCGAATTGAGGGTCAAGCACGCTTGCCACGCTCTCGTGACCGATGCTTTTGCCGGCACCAAAACCTGCGGCTTGCTCGTGCACGGTCGGCACCCATACGCCGTGGTTGCTGTAGGCGGGGATATCAAGGCGCAGTCCAACTGGATGGCCGGCTTGCAATGTCTGCGATGGCACACCATAGAGATCGCGTTTATCGGCTGACAGAGCGCCCATCGCGTCCTCGCGCGTGGCGGGCGTGGGCACCGAGCTATAGGGTGTGACGGGTTTGTGTTGGTTGACCAGCGCGTCGTATTGAGCGGATGTAATCTCGCCGTTAATCAGCTTATTGGCCGCCTCTTGCAGCTCAGGCGTGCGCTTAGTGACATCTTTAAAATGCATACCGATGCGGCTCGCCTTCTCCGCCTCAAGCATCATCTTGGCTCGTTCAAAAGCGCTTAGAAGGGGCAGAGGGTTAGCCATATTGGTCACGCCGCATAGGGATTGACGCGCTTCGGACGCTCGTCGTAGCCGTCATCATAGCTGAGATCTGGGTCAATTGACAAGAAGCCCATATCGCGCAGCATCCTAAGCGCTTGGGACAGGGCGTCGACGTAGTCGTCGTGCTTGGAGTCCGGGAAGCTACAGACTTGGTTCAGGAACTGATCACACCAGTCACGGGCGTAGCCCTCGTCGCGGCTTGACTCAGGCAGATAAAGGCGACCGCGCGCAATCAAGGGGGCGACGATGTTAAGCCGCATGGCCTTATCCGCGTTGCCCGGGTTGTAACTGCGCACAGGCAAGTTCGCGCGCTGCAAGTCTTGGATAAGGCTGATGCCCGCCGATTTGTCCTCAATCAAAATCAAGTCAACCTTCTTGCCGTTGCCAAACTCGTTCTCATCGCCGTAGATCGCCGCGGCCTCGTCAATAACTTTAGGCCGCAGCTCAGGATACTGCATCCGCTCCGACCAGCAATCGATCAGCATGGCTGACATGGGTGAGTCGGGCCCGGGCTTAAAGATCCCGAGGACCACGCACGCGGTCGGGTCATTCGCCGTTTTGGTGCTCGTTGCGCAGTCATAGCTCTGTACCACGTACTCGAACTGAGGTAACGTACGGTCTGCTGGCCAGAGCTTAAACCAGCTGCGCTTGACGATGCCGCCCTCTTCGGGGTCGAGGATCTCGGCGTGGATTTCTTGACGCCCAAGCCCGGTACCCTCGAACTGCAGGATCTGTTTCTGAAACGATGGCGAGAGGTTTGCTAGGTTGCTATACGTGCTGGCCGTAGTGACGCACACGTCCTCGCCGTCGCGATCGACTAGCGAGATGATTAGGTCTTTAGGCCGCGGCGTGGTCGTTGCGATTATAAGTGTGCGTTGTCCTAACCGCACGTTGAATTGTATTTGCTCCCAAGCCTCATCGAGGTAATCCCACGCGGCGAGCTCGTCTAGCCAAGCGCCATGAAATTGTGGGCCGCGAAAACGTGAAGGCTCAGAGGCCGGGATAGCTTTAATGAGAGAACCGTTGGTAAGCCAGATTTCGCCCAGCGATTTGTTGTAGTCGGTGAGAAGCGCTGGCGGCATAACATTAAGAATACCTGAGTCACCCTCAAAACAAGTCGAGCGACAGTCCGAGCTCGTGGGGGCGGAGACGAGCCAGCGCGTCTTGGGTTGAGACCATGCGCGCCACCAGATCTCTTCGGCAGCCGTGCGTGTCTTACCGGCGCCGCGGCCGGCAAGTAACATCCATATTCCATACCAGCTGCCTTTAGGCAAGATCTGGTGCTTGTGTGCTTTAGAGAGCCATACGATGCGTGCCTCAAAGGCCGCGCGATGGTCCGCTGGGTATTTCGCGTATTCTTTTTGGAACGCCGGGTCAAGCAGCGTTTGCGCGATGTTACTCGGCATCTTGTTTTTGTTCGAGCAGCGTGTTGGCCAGATCGACGAGCTTAGTTGATTCGACCGTGATGGTCAGTGGGTTTTCTACATCGCCAGCTAACGTCATCTTGTCGCCGTAACCCTTAGGATTCCACTTGGCCAAAAGCTTTAACATGCTGTCGGTGCGAACGCGCATGAGCTGCACGTAACCCGGGTCGATGCGGCCGTCTTCCCCGATTCGCTCAGGCGCAGCGTAGAGTTGATCCCTCAAACCCTGTGCAATTGCGTCAGTTCCGAGTATTCTCGCGCGCGCGATCCTTGAGGCAAACTCCTCATCGGCGTAAGTCCAATCGTAAACAGTACGCCACGAAGGCATATGCGTATCGCGGCAAATAGCCCACAATGTCTCACCAGATGAAATGCGGTCAACAATTTCATCCATCAGAGCGGGCGACTTCATACCAGATCCTTTCGGGCGTCCCATAACTTTTTTCTCCAAAGTTTGTGCCGATTTTACCGCAAAATTATTTTGTTGTATTAGGGTTTCCGATAGTATTTAATTGTTGACAATGTAAACATTAACAGACGATAATGGAATCTCAGTACCACACAACACACGGAGAACACCATGAACATCGAAGAAATCTACCTGCAAAAAGAGTTTTACAACCCACGCATTCGCGCCACTGTTCCGGGCGCTTGGATCGTCGTCTACACCGACGGCACCTCTCACCCTGTCTGCAGTCAGTATTCCGCCTCAAATGAGGCAGAAGCCCTCGCCATCCTTAACGCCTAATCCCGGAGTCACACCATGAGCATCAGAATGTCCGCCCCCACGCAGTACCGTTCTAACATCGCCTTAAACGATGGTCAGATCAATTATTACGCACCCTCGGTCTTTGCCCACCAAGCTCACGACAGCCGTGGCGATAAGTACGCTTTCATCCCTACGATCGACGTGCTCAATGCATTGCGCGACGAGGGCTTTGAGCCCTTCGAGGTTCGTCAGACGCGCACCCGTGACAAGGGTAAGCGTGAATTCACCAAGCACATGCTGCGCTTGCGCCACCCCACCGCCCTGAAAACCGACGAAGGTCACGGCGAGATCATCTTGCTCAATTCGCACGATGGCTCGAGCTCCTTTCAACTGATGTCGGGCTTCTTTCGCATGGTTTGCTCAAACGGCATCATCGCGGGTGACGTGGCCGCCAACTGCCGGGTGCGTCACACCGGGCGCGTGGTTGATGACGTCATCGAAGCATCCTACCGCGTGGTCGACGACTTGCAAACCGTGGGTAGCCGCATCGAGGCCTATAAGGCCGTGCCAATGGACCGCCCGCACCAAGAGATCTTCGCAGCAGCAGCGTTGCAGCTCCGATATGGGGACGAGGCTCCCGTTCAGTCTTCCAAACTGCTCGCACTGCGTCGCTGGGAGGATAACCGCGATGACCTTTGGACAACCTTTAATCGCGTGCAGGAAAACATGCTCAAAGGTGGTTTAGGTGGCCGCACCTCCAACGGGCGCCGTATGTCCACCCGCGCGGTATCGGGCGTGACTGAAAATGTCAAACTTAACGCCGCGCTTTGGACACTTGCTGACGAGTACGCAAAACTTGCCGCCTAAACCCACCGGCCCCTTCGGGGGCCACTTGGAGCCATCATGGACGCAATCAAACTGGCCGAGCTCTTTGACCGACTCGCCGTTACCCTTGATTCCCACCTCTCGAAAATTGTTGCAGATACGTTACGTTCTCAACAGTGTGAGATCGAATCGTTAAAAGAAGAAATTATTTTGCTCAAGAAGTTGACAATGTAAACATATTAGATTTATACTGCAATCTCCTAAACACGATTAACACGGAGTAATACAAATGAACTTCACCCCCTCAGCCGTTGACCAGCTCGGTCTGCTCCTCGCTCAAATCGCCGACCTCACTAAGCAGGCCGACGCCATTAAAAAACAAATCAAAGAAGCTGGCGCTGACGGCTTTCTTGAGACCGACGACGACGGCGTAAACTTTGTTGACGGTGCGTTGTTTCGCGCAACTTACAGCGAGTACAACTCAACGCTGTTTGACAAAGAAAAATTCATCGCTAAATACGGCGATGCGCTTTACGCGCAATTCACCAAACAGTCAGCATCCTTTCGCGTTTCAGTGAAAGCCCGCAAATAAACTTAACCGCCCCTTCGGGGGCTTTAGGATTTTTATGAACAACGATCGCCGCAAGACCATCAGCCAACAAATCTTCGCCGTTGAGGACGTGCTCAGCCGGTTGCAGGAAACCCTCGAGGCCGAACAAGAAGCCTTCGATAACATGCCAGAAAACCTTCAGAACAGCGAACGCGGTGAGACTATGTCTGAGAATATCAGTAGCCTAGAAAACGCTGTCAGTAGCTTAGAATCCGCCTTAGAAGACCTCGGGAGCCTTTAAATGGAACAATACACCGCCGACCTGTTAGTCGCCCTGCTTCACTTGCTTGACGAAGCTGACCCCAATTCACCTGCCGCAATTCAAGCGCGTGCCTTGCTTCAAAGGAAATTGCCATGATCTACTGCGACTACATTGCCCACCTTATCCAACAAGCGCTTGTGGCCGATCGTGACGATCTGCTTGAACACGTTGGCCACATTAAACTTGATTTGGACACCACGGGCGCGTGGGTTAGTTCAACCAAGACGCTTGAAGTCTTTGACACAAACGGCACCAAGTACCGCATCACTGTCGAAGCATTGCCTCAATAAGTTCCCGCTGGTCTACGTGCTTTTCGCGTAGTCTAGCCAACACCACCTCGTCACTCGTTCCGCGGGTCACGAGGTGATTTATTATCACGGGCTTGGTTTGCCCCTGACGGTGTAGTCGCCCGTTAGCCTGCGTGTAGAGCTCTAAACTCGCCGG
>Ga0214170_1000629_pt1 | contig 11535 bp, 30 predicted proteins | sample TroBogEpilimnion_2_FD_153008 | JGI IMG/M metagenome (GOLD analysis project Ga0214170, IMG submission 153008) | Freshwater microbial communities from Trout Bog Lake, WI - 27JUN2007 epilimnion | ecosystem: Environmental > Aquatic > Freshwater > Lake > Epilimnion/Euphotic zone | place: Trout Bog... | reverse complement strand
CGCTCGGTAATCACGATATGCGCTATGAGTCATGGCTAGTTAATAAGGTTCCTGAATACTCTGGCGTAGATGGCTTTTCCCTAAAGTATCACTTTCCTAATTGGGAGACCTGCTGGAGCTTTTGGATTGGCGAGGAGACTATCGTTAAACATAGGCTCAAGGGAGGCCGTACAGCGGGCTACAGCAACTTAATTGCAGCTGGGAATACCAACATAGTCACTGGGCATACGCACGTCCTCTGTGCCTCTCCTATTTCGAATTACCAAGGAACCTATTGGGGCGTTCAAAGCGGTTGTTTAGCCGATCCTATGTCTAGCACCTTTGAGTATTGCGAGGATAGTCCTAAAGACTGGCGTTCCGGCTTCGTCATGTTATCTTTTGACCAAGGCCGTATGCTCATGCCAGAACTGATTATGGTATGCGGAGAAGATGAGGTTGAGTTCCGTGGGGAGATCCTGAAGATATGACAACGATTATCGGTGATGCTAAAAGAAAGCTACTAGTCTCGGATAGCCAGACTTCAGATGATGATTCTGATACCAAGGCTTTTAATTTACCTAAAGTATTCAAAGTCCCTCAAGGCTGGTTAGCTGGAGCGGGCGATATGATGAGCGTTCAGAAGGTCGTAGAATGGTTCAAAGACGGCAAGAAGGGTAAGCCACCCGTCATCAAGATTGAGAACGATGCCGACTTTATGTTGCTGTCTAATGATGGTTTGTTTGTATCTGGGAAAGACTTGGAGTTCTGGGAGCATACAGACGTAGACGCTATTGGAAGCGGTACTGCAGCAGCCCTAGCAGTAATGTCCTTGGGACACACAGCTGAAGAAGCATGTTGGGCAGCTTGCCAGTCAGACCTTTATTCCGGCGAACCAGTCAAAGTATACTCACTGGCAAAAGACCACCCAACAGTTTGGACTAAAACTTAAAAAACTCTTTAATACTAGAAATAATAGAATTAGTCCAAAATTCGTTAACTTGTTGAATCTTATCGAATAATTCTTGGTATTGTTTAGTAGCTTTGGTGTAATCGTACATAGCAATCTCCTTTAAGTTATGTTGCATTGCACCATTTTACCTTATTTTGCCATCATGTACAGACCCACATTAGCGCCAGCATAACAGCCGTAGCAAATAGCCATAGGCATATTGCCTTTAAATCCTTGCTCAATACCAATATACGCATAAATTAATCCTGTTAGGATAATAAGCCAACCGCTCACTTGGTATCCTTAAATAACAGTTTGGCGTCAATATTGCGCTTTTTAAGCTCTTTTTTGACCTTGGCTATGGCTACCTTCTCAATGTAATGAACTAAGCCCCTATTCATTCCTAGGGCTTCTGCGACCTCTCTTTGGGTCATATGGGTTTCATCCTTGTTTACGTTCATCTTGTGGCTTCTCTTCTGGTTTAGGTTTCTTGAATATAGTATCCCAATTATTATCAAACTTTTCCATAGGAACTTTTAACGGGCGCTGTGTATCGCCTTTCCCGCCATCTCTCATTAGCATCTCCCGTCCATGTCAAGCTCTACTTCTTTCTTTTTCTTCTTCTTTTTAATTACAGGAACAAGCTTTGCCCTTTGTTCGTCCGTAGCATAAGTGTTAATTCCTTCTTTAATCATGGCAACTAAGCCCCATTGGACAAGTGTTTCCCAGCCTTCTTGATCGAAGTTAACTTCAGCATCAGCCGAACCATCCTTGTTCTCTTTAATAATTTTTACTGTGATTTCCATGTTTGTCCTTAAAGTTTAATACGGTTTTATCTAAGGCTTCTAATGCCCATAATAAATACTGCTTAATTTCTTCTCTGCTCTCTCCGCCCATCGTAGCATTAGAGTAACCAAGGGGCTTTCCCAACTGGTCATAATAAACTTCACATATTTCAATATATGGTTCATCTGATTCATCCGATCTATCAACTAAACGTAGGTTCCAAGTCATGAGTTCCTCACGAATTTTATAGCTTCACCAATAGATAATAGCGCCCACAATACCCACCAAATCCAATGCGCTTCAGCAGTATATAAAAAGAAAGCCGTAAGTAGACCAATCATTTTGTAACCCCTCCAAAGACCTTAGTTTCTAGCTCACGAACATAAGTATTTAAACGATTGATTTCTGAGTTCATTGCATGAATCTGATCTCGCAACACTTCAATCGTTGATTCCAAAGAATGCCCGGTGGTACTGTAAATCCACCCAGCAAATGGAATCGGTTCTTTTTCAGCGCTTAAACGGTCTTCAGTGGTAAAGCTGGTCATGACTTCTCCTAAGTTATTTTTTACGGGTTTTCTTAATCGCTACAATTCCATCTTCTCTTGGTCTACGGGCTTCTAACATTTCATCGGCGTATTTATAAGCCAAAGTTGCAGGAGGCTCATCCACCGAATAATCACATGACAATATTCCGCACAAAGCAAACATTGCAAAGCAATCTCTTAAATCATTCTCATTCATTGAATTATGGTTCCTTCCTCTACTTGGGCAAATCGAGATTGTGAGTCGTACATGTTGTCACAATTAATTAAAAATAATTGCTTACTCATTTCCATATCATCACAAACATTGACCGCAATATAAAGGACGGCACTTAAAACGTCAGCATTCATAGCTTGATGCTCTATCAATAAATCGCCAATCATCTCAATTAAGTCTCTTATATTACGGTCATTAGGTTGCAAAGATAAAAACATTAACTCATCTCCAGTTGCTCAATGATTTCAGTAACTAGAGTATCAATGTATTTTCCTTTATAAGCAATTTCTTTAAAAATATTTACCTTGGTTACAGACTTTGCGGCATCCCTCAAGCCTTGGTTATACCCCGCCTTGTACTGATCCCCACCATCAAGCAGTACGCAGATAGCATCCCTAATCAGCGCTGAAGCTTTACGCTCCTTAGCCAGCTTAGTTAACCTTGCGTGATGCTCCTTAGGAAGATAAACACTATAAGGAATCATCTTTCTTTCTACTTTTTCCATTCTTCGTACTCTTCCTTAAATTGCAAAAATGCTTCACGGGCTTTCTCGTTACTTTTAAGCTCTGCCCTTGAGTCAATCTCAAAATGGCACTTAAGCCATTCAGAACACTCTGCTTCGGTCATTACATTTTCGTTACAGCGCATATCAATGTATTCCCAAAACAACTTGTCCCGGCATAGCATTCCAGCCATAGCTACTGCTGGGTGGTGTTTCTTTACTATCTCTCGGTCTAAAGGCTGCTCATCGTCTCCAATGCGAACCATAACCACCATGTAACGAGCGCCTACAAAGTCCCTCATCAGTTCTTCTGGGAGTTCGTCAGGGTGTACAGCCAAGGACAGCATATAGCCATCCTTAGACTGTTTAAGACCCGTCTTAATGCTTTCAAATTGGATCGTTGTCATACTCATCCTTAATCGTCAAACGGCATCCGCTCTTCTGATTTAGCTTTAGCTCCGTCCGGTTTCCATGTATTGACCTTGATGGATAAATAGGAGTTACCAGTAGCGCTTTCCTTTTTCCATGCATCAATCTTGATAGTAACTAAACCATTAGATTCATCCAGTAATTGACGTAAGTAATCACGGTCTATCTTTAACTCACCCCACATATCAGGAGACTTGTCATACTTCTTTTCTTTGGTTCTCCATAAACCGCCTGTGTTTGGATATTCTTGTGTCATCACTTACCTTTCAATTCATTCTTCGTTGTTTTAAATAAAGCAAAAATAGCATCATATATCTTTTGGTCTTTCTCTTTGAGTTCTTCAAAGATCTTCTGATTTACCTTGTAGATGTTATTTACATCCTCAGCTTTCTGAGCAAGACCAATCAACATATTTACGGCCTGTTGGAGCGAGGTAGGCCATTCCCCGTTTGATGTATCTACTTTGATTTCCCAAGGGTCTGAGTCGTCAAAGAACTTTTCTTTTTTGGATGGTGCAGCAACTTTTAGCGCTTGTTTAGCAGCCACGTCTGCTGTGACATCAGCCCCAAGGTCAGGGGGGACGTCTTCACCGTTGTATATATATAAGCCCAGCCCATGCAGTGCTATCGCCTTGGCGAGGCATCTTTGCATTGCCGTGTTAATTGCGAACGCATCGGGTTCCGAAATCGCTTTATTGCGGTAGTCCATAACGGGAAGTTGCGCCGTTCTAGCAATATCATTTGCGACAACGGTACAAAAGACCATGACTGTCCCATTGCCCCAGCGTTGGTACTCCGGATAAAACCAATGCGCCTTTGGATCAGCAAGTAATAGCTGGTCGACTGCCCATGCCCAAGATAAATAGGTAAGACCATTTTTCTTCTCCGTGTATTTTGAGACATCAATCTGTCTAAGTTCTTTGTATTCCATTAAAAACCCTTCAACATTTGATCTGCAAGTTCTTTTGCAAGCGCTAATAAATGTTCTGAATATGATCCCATTGGAACATCAATTCCTATGCTATTCCAATCATCATAAATTTCTCCATTAGATGATAGTGCCACCATAAAGTCATAAATCATTTCTTGTCTTGTTTTCATTTGTCATGCTCCTCTTTTAGTTTCCTGATTGTTTCTACTTCAATAAGCTTTTGAGCGTAGTGAATAACTTTCTCAAGGTCTTGTATACCGCCTTTTCTACGCCAGCGAGTGGTATATTTAATAATGTTTCCCTCAAGGTACCCCAAACCATTAGCCACGATATAGTCCCAAGGCTGAATAGCATTAGCAGAATAATGAGTACCGGCAACTTGGTATTCATTGGCTTTTACCTTGTTATCCATGTGTAGAGTCCTGTTCCAAAGATTCCGAAGGTTGCGACAGAAAGCAGTAACCAGACAAACACATCTCTGAAGAAGGATTTAGATCTATCCCAATCCGTTTCGCATCTCCAAATAGGCGTTGCATAATCTGCATCTCTAAGTGCTTCGGATACAGATCTAGCGGTTTGTGTATATCGGTGATATCGGTTTGTAAATTGTTCATAGCTCATATTGCCCCCAAGTAGATGTCGGCTAATTTACCGGCATATTCCAAGATCCATTTAGGATCATCTTCAGAGCCTACGCAAATTGCGCTGTTCTTACATAAAGCCAACATAAAGTCATAAACTAATTCTTGACGTGTTTTCATCATTTCTCCTATGCACAACTGATTGGTTTAATTGTTCCTTCTTCATCGGTATTCCAACAACAAATACCACCATTGCTATCTCTTGTGCATTTCTCTGAAGCGTATGCATTAACAGATAAAAACAATCCTATGATTAGTAAATATTTCATTCTTGCTCCTTTAAATAATCCTGATACTGTTTGCAAAAACTACTTACCTGACAGAATTCCGCACACCTCGTGCGCTCTCCCGGACGGACTTCAATCTCATAACCCGATCCCAATTCTGCCTTCTTGTCTTCTGCCTCTCCTTCTGATTGGAAGACAGCAGTAGCCCTTTTATTCCCAGCTTTCTTAACTGCGTAAGTAGTCGGTTTCTCCCACATCTCGTCAGGTGTGCAAGGAGCATAATCTTCGCTAATTTCGGAAGCCAAAGATGCGTTGGAATGCGCTTGAATCCGTAACTTAATAAAAGCTTCTCTTCTCTCATACGGCCACAAAGGGATATTAAGCACCTTAATCGGTGACTCTGGATAGTCCTCCCTATTCTTCGCATCTCTACGGCTCCAATCTCTGATAATGGCTACGATCTCTACCTTCTTGACTGGCGTTCTTTTTACCTTCTCCACCAGCCAAGCGTACATATTGAGCTGTTGTTCCCATTCAATCTTCTCGTTCATGACTGCCCAAACACCAGCGGTCTTGTAATCGGAGATGACTATGCCATCAGCCTCTTCCTTCTGAAGGTCAACGGCTCCTGAGATATCCCAGCCATCCACAGTAGCGTGGATACGCTCTTCGATTAAGTGATTATGGTCAGCACCTAACTCCAATACAGAGTGGATAGCCGTGCCAAAGATCGCCCAAATCTTATCCGATACGTCCTCTTCTAGCTCGTCCCAGTGCTTCTTGCGTAATTGCACTAGCTGAGGCGGCTGCAATAATTCGGTCACGGATAAATTCGCCTTGCCTTTCGTATACTTTGACCGACTCAGAACGTTTACGAACGTTTGAGGTAGATTGTGTATGTTCGTTAGTTTCATATTCTTTCTTCATTCCTTCTGTAAATAGTTTTGTTCTCGACTGCATCTGATATACCATCCGGTCTGTGCAAACCTTCCAGCATTCCCTCCACACCCTAATCGCCGTATCGTCTTGCCAAACAATATCGGGATAAGTTTCGTAAAACATTTCATCACACTTGTTCATCTGCTCCTCCGTTAGCTTCAATAGCGTTGTCAATGGTTTGAACCAACTGTTGCGCCTCGGCTAATATTTCTGCTGCGGTATCCCTTGCAGCCTTGTATTTACGGCGGTTTAACAGCTCCGCTACCTTGTTGGTATAAGAACGCAAATAGATGATTGATTCTGAATAATCCACACTTCCTCCTTAAGTTAAACTACAATCCGTTCACAGAATAACAAACTCAATATATCATGTCAACAGGTTGTACCCCTCTTAATTCATGTATGTATACATTTAAATTTCCATATCCACCTTCGACAAATGCTTATTGGGGTACATCCGGTAAAAGACGCTACATTTCCAAGCGGGGAGTTGAATTTAAAAAAGCGGTGCATGAGATCTGTGCTGGAATTGAAGGATATCAGGGTAAACCCGTAGAAATATCCATAGTGTTGTATCCACGAGACAAACGCTTGTTAGATATTGATAACTGCTGTAAAGCCATCCTAGATTCCATGAATGGGTTGATGTATGACGATGACCAGCAGGTCTGGAAGTTGACCGTAGAGCGTGGAGAAAAGATCAAAGGCGGGGGGTGTAAAGTGTCTATAGATGTCTATAAGCATCCATAGAAGTTCACCTTGTAGCAATTTCTAAAACCTTGTGGTAATATACCCACACAGGTTTCTTCATTCCTGTATCCTCCTGCACACATCCTCCCCCGTGCATCAGTGGGCTAGACTAATCCCCTAGCCCACTTTCTTTTTGTAAACGTTTACAGTTGCATCTTTAAAAAAGTTTGCTATACTGTAGGGGCTGGTTTGGAGACTAGTGTATGATTTAGCTTGATGAGGCCGTTTAGGTCTGTTGTTTCACATTACGTAAGTATTGCAAGCATATTTACATAATGGTCTCCAACTTGGAAACAACAGGCTTAAGCGGTCTTTTTGTTTCTCCAGCGTTTGTATAGTGGACGGGGAATGACACACCAGCGCTATATGAACTAAGCAGACTGGGGGTAAGTAGATGAAATACTGCAAGATAGGCGGCGAAGCTAGCACCTATTCTACGTAAGGCTGGCGGACGCTATCGGCTCCGATTGGGAATAGATATCTGAAGGCTACCTGATTCAGTTCGGGTAGGCTAAACACATCTCACCAAAAGGGAATCCGGTTATAGGGGATACATATAGTAGTTACATATAGTAGTAATCATAAGAGCAATTTTGACTTGACTGTCATGACATTGTACCCGTATGATGTCATGAGATTGGAGGAAATATGAACGCAAATGAATTAGCTGATGAATTAGATAAATGCATGGAAGACGGCTCAACAGATCTGGTGTGTGTTGAACAAGCAGCCACCATGCTACGCCAGCAAAAAGCTGAATACTATTCTTTACTTGTTAATCACGACAAACTTTATGCAAAAGTAGTAGAGCAACAAGCTGAAATAGAAATGTTGAAAGCAAAGACACTAACAGATGAGGAAATAAAAAAAGTGTGGCAAGCAAACCTTGCTGTTATGGGAAACGATTTAGATTTTGCTAGAGCAATATTAAAAAAGGCAACCAATGGCTAAATTTAAACACCACCAAGTAGAAAAAGATGGCGATTGGTCGGAATGGGTTTACCCAAATAGAACTAAATACAAGTTTGCTTGTTGCGATTGCGGACTTGTCCATGATATGCAGTTTGGTTTAATCAAGCGTGGACTAGGTAAAGCGATTGTGTTTAGAGCAAGACGAAACAATCGTTCAACAGGACAGATGCGTAAAGCAATACTAAGAAAGGCACAAGAGAAATGAAATACGAAACTTATGGCGAATACCAATTCAAGCTAGAAGAAGGTGTATATACCCTTGCAGAGTTAGAAAAATTGGTGGCAGACTTAAAAACAGCACAGGCAAGGATGTCTAATCATCTTATGCAATCTATGCAGTCAGTAAGAAAGGCACAAGAGAAATGACGTTTTTTAAGGTGGTTTTTGCTACCCTATTTCTCATAGCGGTCTTTAACTTGGCTTTAGTCACTGTTGAATGGTGCATTCAGCCACTTGTTTACGCATGCTCAGAAGTAACCAAAACAGATCCCATCAACGTTCAAAAAAGGTGTAAGAAATGGCATTGAAGTTTCAAATTACGGCAGAAGAACACGGCATTTCTACCCCCCTTCTTGAAACACCTGAGGATGAATTTAAGAAGATTAAAGACAGCGCACCAGAAGGATTAACGGGCGTACCTAACATTTTTACCGTTCATCAATTTTCCAAAAATAGCTATCTCATTCAAATTTGGCCTTCAGATGCCTAAAAGATCTAAGAAAACACAGCGCTGGCAAGCCAAAACTTTGCAAGAGATGTTTGCAAGTATCGCTAGGGGGCAAGAATATGTTAATGTAACTATGCAAAGATCCACTTGGGAAGAGTTAAAATACTTTATTGAATTAGCACTTAGGGAAGAAGACATGGCAACCAAACAAAAGATCGTAGCCCCTGCGGTCAAAGACAAGAAGACGGGCGTAATCATTGAGGCTCCGTCCAAGAAGTGGCCTCATGATCTTATTGAAGCCAAAGAACATATCAAAGATAAGAATGCCAAGCGTGGATTCGTAACTAACGAAGACAAGTTTGTCAAGCGTAAAGAGGCAGCAAAGATTGCCAAAAAAGCAGGACAGATTAAGAAGGATGACATCAAAAAATTACATTCATCTGATTTAAGAAAAGCTGGCGGAATAGCTAAAAAGAAAATTAAATAGTAGTAAAATGTAAGACCCACGATGAGGATCGTGATTAACCTTGAGGATAAAAATGAAAATTAGTTTGCAAGATATTGTCATTGATAAAGATACACAAAGCCGTGATGTAATTAGCGAACAAGTTATCAATGAGTATGCGGAAGCCATGCAAGGTGGCGCAAAGTTCCCAGCAATCGTAGTGTTTTATGATGGTTTAAATTATTACTTGGTAGATGGTTTCCACCGCTATTTTGCTTATCTCAAATTAGATGTTACCGAAGTTGAAATGATCGTTCATAACGGCACTAAGCGTGAAGCAGAGATCTTTTCATGGGGTGTAAACGATAAGCATGGACAACCTCGTTCCAATGCTACAAAGCGACTGATTGTTTTAAAAGCATTAGATGATCCAGAGTTTGCAGAGTTAAGCGATAGAAAGATTGCAGATATCGTTAAGCTTTCCCATGCATACATCTCCGGAGTCCGTAGAGAACTAACCCAAAAACCTATTGAGTTGCCAAAGGTTGCGACCAAGAATTTAAAAGAAGCACCACTAGCACAGCCCCATACGCCACAGGATATACCGCATATTGATCCGATTGAAATTGAGATCAAAGAACTTGCCGACTTGAACCAACAGCTCCACGAAGAGAATCTTAAATACAAAGACAAAGAGATGATTATTGAAGGAGACAGTGCCAAGATTGAAGAGATTCTTGAGGAACTACGCAAGAAGGTAAAGATCCTTGATATGGAACTAGAGTCAGTCAAGAATAACCGCAATCAACTCATGTCAGAAAATACTGAGTTGAAGAAGACGGTTGCTTATTGGAAGAAGAAATACGAAAAGACTCTGAAGTAAGGAGTCCGTATGCTACAACTTCGTCCCCACCAGCAAGAGGTGGTCGATAAGCTATCGGAAGGATTTGCACATCACCGATGTCAGATTCTCTATGCACCTACCGGATTTGGTAAAACTGAAGTTGCGATGGCAATCATGCAAGAGGTTGCCCGCAATTATAAAAAGACTGCTATCGTTTTAGATCGTGTCGTCTTAGTCGAGCAAACCAGTCTGCGTCTTGGTAAATACAATATCGACCACGGTGTTATCCAACGAGATCATTGGCGTTATCGTCCTGATCTTCCTATTCAAGTATGTTCTGCTCAAACTTTAGAGAAGCGGGAGATTGTTCCTGATATTGATCTATTGATTATTGACGAGTGCCATGTTCAAAGACGGGGCATTGTTGATCTCATTAAGAATAATCCGCAGCTCAAAGTCATTGGATTGACCGCTACACCCTTTACCAACGGTCTTGGAAACGTTTACACGAATGTAGTCGGTGCATTACCTACCGGAGAACTGATTGATAAGGGCTGGCTTACACCCCTGAAAGTCTTTATTGCCAAAGAAATTGATATGACCGGAGCCAAGAAGGTAGCCGGTGAATGGTCTGCCGATGAGGTAGCCGAGCGAGGCATGAAGATTACGGGGGATATTGTATCCGAGTGGATTAAGAAAACCCATGAGATCTACGATAAGCCTATGAAAACAATAGTATTTTGTTCAGGCGTCAACCACGGCAGAGACTTGGAAGAAAAGTTTAAGCAAGAAGGATACAATTTTGTATCCATATCCTACAAGGAAGACGATGAATTTAAGAGAACTGTTATCGAAGATTTTGGACGTCCAGATACCGAAATCAACGGACTTATCGCAACTGATATCCTTACTCGTGGCTTTGATGTTAGTGACGTTTGCATTGGGGTATCAGCTAGGCCTTTTAGTAAGTCATTTAGCTCCCATGTTCAACAGCTAGGTAGGGTAATGCGCCCGCATCAGGGCAAAGAGTTTGCCGTCTGGCTAGACCATTCGGGTAACTACCTACGATTCAGAGATGATTGGGATAAGCTCTACGATCACGGTGTCGATGAGTTAAAAGAAGGCACAGAGAAAGCCCGCAAAGAACCCACAGTCAAAGAAAAGAAAGAAGCAATGTGTCCGTCTTGCGGTGGACTATGGACATCTCCTACTAATATTTGTGATGAATGTGGCTTTGAAAGACAGAACCCTCGTGATATCATAAATGTTCCGGGAGAACTAACAGAACTAGATGTTGCAAACCGCAAATTGGTTATTGATAACCAGCAATTCTATTCTGAGATTCTTTATTATTCACGCTCGAAAGGGTATAACGATGGTTGGGTAGCTCACAAATATAAAGAGAAGTTTGGTGTGTGGCCCAGAGGTTTAAAGCAAGACCCCCTGCCTCCATCAATAGCAACTTCAAAATGGATTAAGTCTCGTTTGATTGCGTATGCTAAAGGGAAAAGTAAATAATGGATTTCTATCAGTTCGCAGAGATGCATGGGTTAATAGTAGATAACTTAGTATTAGATCGTTGGGTGCGTGTGCCAACAGTAGATAAACCAAGAAAGAAAAACGGATCATATATATTCGATGGAGTGTCCGGTGCAGTAAAGAATTGGGCAGTCCACGACAAAGCAATATCATTCAAATCAAAAGAATACAAAGC